>SKEA01000170.1_pt1 | contig 70516 bp, 68 predicted proteins | sample 4826601 | NCBI WGS metagenome assembly SKEA01 (sample SAMN11008821, study PRJNA524170) | human gut metagenome | biome: Human fecal sample; material: Feces; isolation source: fecal sample from pouch patient p13, p53 | host: Homo sapiens | place: Israel: Tel-Aviv | collected 2016-07-06 | reverse complement strand
TTAAGTCGTTGATTGCAACTACTTCATATCCTTCTGCTCCGAACATTTGTCTGAATGCAAGACGTCCAATACGTCCAAATCCATTAATCGCTACTTTTACTGCCATGATTAATTCCTCCTAAAGTTTCTTAAACTATTATTTGTATTTGACAATTCCTTAACTTTGTTAAAGATTCATCAACCTTTATTTATTGTACTAAATCCGCACAGAAAATTCAAGTCATATTTACAATTTTATGGAAGTTGTTGAAAAACAGGTTTTCTTCCTTTAAACTCTGTATAATATTGAAAGCCACAGCTATGCAGGATCTCACTTACAAGTCCAAATGCATAAGCAAGATGCTCCGGTCTATGTCCATCCGAACCGACTGTAACAATCTCTCCGCCAAGCTCCCGATATCTCTTTAAAATATCCGGATGCGGATGACCAAATCCAAGTCCATACTTATATCCTGCCATATTCAGCTCCAGCCCTTTCCCTCGGTCGATCAGCTCCCGCAGGATTTCATCGATCAGATCTGAAAAGGTACTGTAAGAATAGCTCTCTATACTCCTTCCATAGCGCACGATATAATCCAAATGACCGAGTACATCAAATTCTGAGACTGCACGGATATTTTCCAGTGTTGCCAAAAAAGCCGCCTCATATGCTTCCCGATCTGTTCTTTTCTCGAAAAACTGTGGATAATACGGATCTTCCGACTGAATCACATGCACCGATCCGAGCACAAAGTCAAACGGATACTGACTGACATACTGTTTATAGTACTCGCCAAGGTGCGGCTGAAGTCCCAGTTCTACACCGATCCGCACATCTATCTTCTCGCGATATTCCTGCTGAAGTCTCTGCATTGTCCGAAAATAAGATTCCGTATCGAACGTAAAGGAAAGAGATCCTCCTTGATAATCTTTATCCTGATGGTCGGTAAAGCAAATCGTTTGAAGCCCTCTTCTGATTGCCTCTTGTATCATTGCTTCCGGTTCAAATTCTGCATCAGATGAAAAACTGGAATGCATATGAAAATCCGCTTTCATCCTTTCCCTCCTTCACATTTTTTCTGTTCGAACAGCATGTTGCTTCTATAGAATAGTACCTCCTCCGACAACATACTCTCCATCATAGAAAACAACTGCCTGTCCCGGAGTAATCGCTCTCTGCGGTTCCTCGAAGGTACATGTAACCTCATCTTTTCCGCTCTTTCGGATTGTACACCATGCCCCTTTGTGATTGTAACGAATCTTAGTCCATACGCGCATCTCACCGGTTAAATCCTCGATGGACATAAAATTCAACTGATTCGCTCTCAGTGTATAGGACATAGAATCTTCATTACTTCCTATTACAATCTCATTTGTGTCCGGCCGAATCTCAAGAACAAAAGCCGGATGTCCCAAAGACAACCCAAGTCCTTTTCGCTGACCGACCGTATAGTGCGTGATGCCTTTGTGTCTCCCAAGTACTCTTCCATCAAGATCTACGAAATTTCCTTCCGGAATCTTCACAGCCGCCTCTTCTTCAATAAAAGAAGCATAATCTCCATCTGGTACAAAACAGATATCCTGACTATCCGGCTTATTGGCAATGCGAAGATTTATTTTTTCCGCAATCTCCCTCACTTGGTCTTTCGTATACTCACCGACCGGCATCAGTGTCCTCTTCAGCTGTTCCTGCGTCAGATTATAAAGAGCATACGTCTGATCCTTTGCCAGAGTCGCTGAACACTTCAATGTATACCGTCCGTTTTCCAGCTGCACAACTCTTGCATAATGCCCGGTTGCGATATAATCTGCTCCGATATCCATACTCCTCTTTAACAAGGATTCCCATTTCACATAACGGTTACAGGCAATACATGGATTCGGAGTTCGCCCATGCAGATATTCCTGCACAAAATAATCAATGACCTTTTCTTTAAATTCTTTCTTAAAATTCATTACATAGTATGGAATTTCAAGTGCCGCCGCAACACGTCTTGCATCATCAACCGCACTGAGCCCACAGCAGCCTCCGTTTTCTTCTTCAACTGCGCGATCCTCATCCTGCCAGATCTGCATCGTCACCCCGATTACATCATACCCCTGTTCTTTGAGCAGATATGCTGCTACCGAAGAATCCACACCTCCTGACATTCCTACGACTACCTTTTTCTTCATCTAAATTCCTCCCGCCCGGCAGATGCCAGACTGTGTTTTTGTATTCGGATTAGTATTCTTCCTCATCCTCTTCGTCTTCATGGATATCAGATTTCGGCTTCGTCAATCCTTCAATCTTGATTCCGTTTTTCTCTGCATAATCCCAAAGCGCTGCATGAATTGCTTCCTCAGCGAGAAGAGAACAGTGAACTTTCACCGGCGGAAGTCCGTCAAGCGCTTCCATAACAGCTTTATTTGTCACTTTCAGTGCTTCATAAATACTCTTTCCCTTTACAAGTTCTGTTGCCATACTGCTTGTGGCAACAGCAGCTCCACAACCGAATGTTTTGAATTTTACATCACGAATGATCTGATCTTCATCAATATCAAGATAAATTCGCATAATATCACCACATTTTGCATTTCCAACAGTTCCTACCCCACTTGGGTTTTCTAATTCTCCTACATTTCTTGGATTCTGAAAATGATCCATAACCTTCTCTGTATACATAATATTTTTCCTCCTGATTCTTCCAGCAGGGCTGCTTGATCCCTGCCTACTGCTCTTTGATTTTTTATTTGATTCTATTTTGCTTTCTTTTCTTATTTTTTCTGCTTCTTCTGAAAATCTTCATAGAGCGGGGACATCTTTCTTAAGTGCTCCACAATCTCTTTTAATACATCCGCTGTATAATCAAGATCTTCCTTCGTTGTCTCTTCACTCAGAGTCAGACGCAAGGAGCCATGTGCAATCTCATGCGGGAGTCCAATCGCAAGCAGCACATGAGATGGGTCTAAAGATCCAGATGTACAGGCCGATCCGCTGGAACCGCAGATTCCCTTCATATCCAGCATAATTAGAAGCGATTCTCCTTCAATAAACTGGAAACTAAAGTTTGTATTATTCGGCAGTCTTTTGCTCTCATGTCCATTGAGTCTACTATATGGAATCTCAGTGAGAATCCGATTGATAAAATAGTCTCTTAATTCCACTTCTTTTTTTGTTCTCGCTTCCATCGACTCAGCTGCTCTTTTTGCAGCGGTTCCAAGTCCTACGATTCCAGGCACATTCTCTGTTCCGGCACGTCTCTTTCTCTCCTGCGCTCCACCATGAACAAAAGAGCGAATCTTTACCCCTTTACGAATGTAAAGAAATCCGATTCCTTTTGGCCCGTTGATCTTATGCCCACTCGCACTTAACATATCAATATGACATTCATCTACATTGATCGGCACCTGACAGAATGCCTGTACAGCATCTGTGTGGAACAAAATTCCATGTTCTTGTGCGATTTCTCCGATTTCTTTGATTGGCTGAATTGTACCAATCTCATTGTTTGCAAACATGACAGAAATCAAAATAGTGTCCGGGCGGATTGCCGCACGGAGTTGCTCCAGGTCTACCAATCCCTTCTCATCCACATCAAGGTACGTCACTTCAAACCCTTTTTTCTCCAGATACTCTGCTGTATGAAGAATTGCGTGGTGTTCGATCTTTGTAGTGATGATATGTCTGCCTTTGTTCTCATAACATTCTGCAGTTGCTTTCAGCGCCCAGTTATCAGACTCTGAACCACCTGCTGTAAAATAAATTTCATTTGCCTCTGCGCCAATAATCTCTGCAATAGTCTCTCTCTGTCTCGTGATAACCTCTTTATTGCCTGCTGCAAACCCATACACGCTGGATGGATTTCCATAATATTCTGTAAAGTATGGCAGCATTGCCTCTACAACTTCCGGAGCTGTCTTTGTCGTTGCTGCATTATCTAAATAAATCAATTTTTCCATGTCTGTATCCTCCTAATTTCCGCAATGCATCTGACCAGGAATCTGTTGTCCCTTCATCGCCTTGCTCTCTTCTACCAGACGGTCAAGCTTGATCTCATCCACCGTCTGATTAATACTTTCGTTGATTTTCTGCCAGACATACTTCGTCACACATCCTCCTGCGGCCTCGCATCCTTCTTCTGGGTGAAGCCCACTGCACTCTACCGGTTCTAAATTTCCTTCCAGCGCACGGAGTACGTCTCCAACGGATATACTTTCTACTTCTCTGGCGAGCACATATCCACCACCAGCACCACGAATGCTCTTGATCAGCCCTGCCTTCTTTAATTTCGCCATCAGCTGCTCCAAATAACGTTCCGAAATCCCCTGACGCGCTGCAATACTGCTGATTGAAACCGGTTCAATCTCGCTGTACTGTGCAAGATCAATCAATGCGCGGAGTCCATATCTCCCCTTTGTAGATAATTTCAAGTTCTCACCTTCTTTATTCTCAATCCCTACTAAATTACTAGGATTTACATTTTGTAGAATACCACTCCTTTTTTGTTCTGTCAAGACTCTGTTTTGAATATGTTTATACAGATTACATATCTTGTCACCGGAGTCATTATGTCTAAAAAATATACAATCTTAAAAGGTACTTTCATCCTTACCACCACCGGCATCATCACACGCCTGATCGGCTTCTTCTACCGTGTCTACTTAAGTCAGACGTTTGGCGAAGAAGGTGTGGGGCTCTATCAACTTATTTTTCCAGTTTATGCCCTCTGCTTCTCTCTGACAGCAGCAGGAATTGAGACGACCATTTCCCGCTGCGTCGCAAGAAAAGCAGCGCTCGGAAAACTTCAGGAAGCCAGGGAATTTCTCTTTACCGGAATGAGTATTTCCTTTCTTCTCTCATGTATTGTTACCATTTTTCTCCAGAATAACGCACACATGATTGCCGTTCATTTTATTGGTGAAACACGCTGTATCCCGCTTCTCACTGCAATGTCCTATGCATTTCCATTTGCCGCGATCCACAGCTGTATCTGTGGCTATTATCTTGGTCTCAAACGCACCGGTATTCCAGCAGCCTCACAACTCATCGAGCAAATTGCCCGCGTACTCTCCGTCTATCTTTTTTCCCTTTATCTTCTTCATAATCAGGGTACACTTTCTGTGACGCTTGCCGTGTCAGGGCTTGTTGCCGGAGAAATCTTTTCCTCCTTGTTTTGTGCCCAAATGTTTTTTCATACGCACCATCTCCATCCTGTACACACTTCTATTCAAACAGTGCACCGTTGTCTTTCCTATGTAGGAGAACTTTTCCGGCTTTCAGTCCCACTGACTGCCAACCGCATTCTACTAAACCTTCTGCAAAGTATTGAGGCGATCTCTATTCCAAAAGCACTGATCACATATGGAAGCAACCGAAGCGAAGCTCTTAGCCTCTACGGCGTTCTGACTGGAATGGCTCTCCCATGTATTTTATTCCCATCTGCGCTGACAAATTCGATTTCCGTCATGCTGCTCCCTACAGTTGCAGAACTTCAAGCTTCACAAAAACGCGAAACGCTTCTGTTATTAATTAAAAAAGTTTTTTTCTGTTGTTTTGCACTTGGTCTGTCATGTACCATTGGATTTTTGCTGTTTGGTCGTTTCATTGGAAGCACCTTATTTCACAGCACCCTTGCAGGTAGTCTGATTCTTACACTCGCCTGGATCTGCCCTTTTCTCTACACAAATTCCACACTGGTCAGCATTTTGAACGGGCTAGGATATACCGCCTCTTCCTTTTTCGTCAATACCGTCGGACTGCTGCTGCGTATCGCTAGTGTTTTCTTTTTGATTCCTCTTGCCGGAATCCGCGGTTATCTCTGGGGACTGCTTGGAAGCCAGCTGACAATCACACTTCTCTGTCTCCGGGAACTCTTCCATCTTTTTCATCGGAATCCCTCAGTCTGATGCAACACAAAAAGCATATTTTGACCAAAGGATACTCCCTCTGTCAGAATATGCTTTCTCTTCTCATAACTCTTTGCATCACTTCACAAACAAGCGAATGACAGCCTTTAAACATACCGGATTGATATATGCCTCCATGGCGATACCTGCCAGAAACATTAGGCCTGTGAAAATGCTTTTCCCGCTATTCCACCTGACTTGCGGCGATAAATATAGATACCATAGATAGACAAGAGCCGACGGGAGGTAAAAGAAAATTTGCGGAAATACTCCCACCGCACAAATCACGATCCCAGTAACTCCAAGCTGAAGAATTCCTGACGTCAATACAATGCCGCTTGTGAGGCCTGTCCAAAGAAGCGTCACCACCACCACCATCTGTTTCCATCTTGTACAGCCCGCTGCCAGAAGAACTCCGGCTGGGATTATCCGAATACGAAGAAGATATCCCAAATATTCTTCTGGGATAATCTCTGTAATCTGGAACTGTCTGAGAAAGTACTCACTAAAAACACCGTACGATTCCAGATAACTGTCCGATACCATGTTCGCATATAAGATTCCCGCCAGAAATCCAGACATATAAAAAATCAAAAACTGTTTTTTACTCTGTTGTATCTTCAAAAACATCCCTCCTGTTTTCAGATACTCTATATATATGTCCTCCACATGTTCTTCATGACCTCTTCTTCGGCTGATGGAATTGTATTTATCCTTTCCGCTTATTTCGATTTCTTTCCCAGATTCTCAACTATCATTTTCTTCTAACAGTACTTTACGGCATATGCCATCAATGCAGAGATTGTCTTTCCATCTTCAATCTCTCCTGCAAAAATCTTTTCTTTCAGTTCTTCCATTGTATATGCTTCCACTTCAACAAATTCATCCTCGTCTAAATGTTGTTCTGTCGGAATTAGATTTTTTGCCACAAAAATTTCAATCCGCTCATTACAGAATGCCACTGTCGTACGAAGTGTGATCAACCATTCCAACTGCTCTGATCGGAATCCTGTCTCTTCCTCTAATTCTCTTTTTGCACAGACAATTCCTTCCTCCTTTGGATCATCCAATTTTCCCGCCGGAATTTCCAAAGTTGCTCTGTCAAGCGCATTCCGATATTGTCTTACCATAAGAATCTTTCCATCTTCTGTCACAGGGACAACCGCCGCCGCGCCATCGTGGTGGATATAGTCCCACTCTGCCACATTTCCATTTGGCAGTTCTACCTGATCTCGGTAAACATTCAGAACTGCCCCCTGATAAACCAGTTCCCGCTTCCGTCTTTTAATTTCTTCCATTGTCTTTGCTTCCTTTCTCTGTAAACTTCCGCATTCCCTTAAGTGCGGAGCGCTGTTATTTCATAGAACATATTTCCTATAACAAAAAATAACAGACAATAGAGACTGCTCTCCACTGCCTGTTATTTTTCACTTTTGTGGTCTTTGATTCTATATAGTTCTTGGTCTATTTTGCGTAATCTGTCACTCTTGACTCACGGATTACATTTACTTTAATCTGACCAGGATATTCCAATTCAAACTCAATCTGCTTTGAAATATCTCTTGCCATCAATACCATATCGTCATCAGATACCTGTTCTGGAACTACCATAATACGAATCTCTCTACCTGCCTGAATTGCAAAAGATTTATCGACACCTTTAAACTGGTTCGCAATATCCTCTAACTGTTTTAATCTGTTTGTGTACGTCTCTAACGTTTCTCTTCTCGCACCCGGTCTTGCAGCCGATATTGTATCCGCTGCCTGCACAATACATGCAATCAGTGTTTCCGGTTCTACATCACCATGGTGAGATTCCACTGCATTGATAACTGTAGCAGATTCTTTGTATTTCCTACAAAGATCCACACCAATCTGGATATGAGACCCTTCTACATCATGATCAATCGATTTTCCGATATCATGTAACAGACCTGCTCGCTTAGCCAGTCTGACATCCAGACCGATCTCTCCTGCAAGCAGTCCTGAGAGCTGTGCAACTTCAATGGAGTGCTTCAATGCATTTTGTCCATAGCTTGTCCTAAACTTCATTCTTCCTAAAAGACGGAGTAACTCAGGATGAATACCATGTACGCCCACTTCGAGAGCTGCTGCTTCTCCTTCCTCACGGATCATTGCTTCTACATCTCTCTGCGCTTTCTCTACCATCTCTTCGATCCTTGCCGGATGGATACGTCCGTCAAGAATCAGTTTTTCCAGCGCAATTCTTGCCACTTCCCTGCGAATCGGATCAAAACCTGATAACACAACAGCCTCCGGTGTATCATCTATGATCAATTCTACCCCGGTCATTGTCTCAAGTGTACGGATATTACGACCTTCTCGTCCGATAATACGTCCCTTCATCTCATCACTTGGAAGTTGTACTACAGAAATCGTAGTTTCTGCAACATGATCTGCCGCGCATTTTTGAATTGCTGTCACAACATATTCTCTTGCTTTCTTTCCAGCCTCTTCTTTTGCCTGATTTTCAAGTTCCTTGATCATCTTCGCAGTGTCATGTTTTACATCATCTTCAACAGTTTTTAATAAATATTCTTTTGCCTGTTCAGAGGTAAGTCCTGAGATTCTTTCCAGTTCCTGTACTCGTTTACTGTTAAGCTCGTCTACTTTGATCTCACGCTGTTTGATCTGCTCTTCTCTTACTGTAATCTTCGATTCACGCTGTTCCAGTACATCGGCTCTCTTGTCAAGCGCTTCTTCTTTAGATAAGACACGTTTTTCATAGCGCTGTAACTCTGCTCTACGCTCTTTTGTCTCCTTCTCAAGTTCATTTTTTGTCTTAATGGACTCTTCCTTGATCTCCAGAAGCGTTTCCTTCTTCTTTGCCTCTGCATTCTTTAAAGCATCATCTATTATCTCTCTTGCTTTGTTCTCAGCATTCCCAATCTTTGAATCTGCATCTTTCTTCAGATTGTTCACCGTTACATAGTAAGTAATAACAACAGCTGCCACAACTGCAATCAGACCAGCAATTATTGATACTATCGGCACAGGAGCACCTCCTTATTTAATTTTCATTGTACACAAATACAACACTTAGATTTTATACCGTTTTCACAAATATGTCAAGTATGCTTACACCGTTTTGGTCATTTTTATGAACCTCTCAGCTATCTCTACCAATATACTTCTTCCGCCTCCAGAGCTCTTCGGATATTCTCATAAGAAAATCCCTTCCGCATAAAATAAGCCGTTTGTTTCTGCTGCTCTTCTCTTGTAGCATCGCGAAAATGATATTTCCTCTTTGCTGCCAACTGGCGGATCGCTTCTATCTCATCATCTTCTCCTGTATAGCATTCCTCCATGGCAAGCTCAATCAGTTCTCTTTCAATCCCTTTTCCTACAAGCTGTGCATACAATTCCCTTTTACTTTTCTGATTCTGTCTGTTCTGAATGTATCGCTTTGCATAGTCAAGGTCGTCTATATAACCAAATGACTTCACATATGCCAGTGCAGCTTCTACCACATCTTCAGTATAACAACTCTGTCTGAGTTTCGTGCGGAGCTGTGATTCTGTCCGATCCATGTCATTGAGAAGGTGCATTGCGCGAAGCTTAGCCCGCTTTATAATCACTTCTTTCTTAATCTGTTCAAAACTCTCCTCTGAGACTTCACATTCTTCTCTGATCTGATAGTGTGACAATTCTCTTCGATACAAAACAAAAGCGAACTCTCCATCAACCTCTACTTTATACCTGTTTTTTGATACAAGCTCTACCTTCGTGACAATCATCTCTTATTCATCTGCCTTCTGTTCCGCTGCAAGTTCCTCTTCTCCTGCCGCTCCGTCAAGCTTATAATGTGCCCGTACTTTTGTCTCAATCTCTTCCATCACTTCTGGATGTGTAGAGAGATATGTCTTTGCATTCTCACGGCCCTGTCCAATCTTATCGCCATTGTATGCATACCATGCACCACTCTTATTGATAATATCAAGCCCTGCTGCCAGATCTAGAATGTCTCCTTCCTTCGAAATTCCTTTCCCGAACATAATGTCAAACTCAGCTTCCTTAAACGGCGGTGCAATCTTATTCTTCACTACTTTAATTCTGGTACGGTTACCGACCATCTCTCCACCCTGCTTTAACGTCTCTGTCCTTCTGACATCCATACGAATAGATGCATAGAACTTCAACGCACGTCCACCGGTTGTTGTCTCTGGATTTCCGAACATCACACCGACTTTCTCACGGAGCTGATTAATAAAGATCACAACACAATTAGACTTACTGATAACTGGTGTCAGCTTTCTGAGCGCCTGAGACATCAAACGTGCCTGAAGACCAACATGGCTATCTCCCATATCCCCTTCAATCTCCTGTCTCGGAACAAGTGCGGCAACAGAATCGACAACAATGATATCCATCGCTCCCGAGCGCACCATTGTCTCTGTAATCTCCAACGCCTGATCACCACTGTCCGGCTGTGAAATATACAGTTCATCAATATCTACCCCGATATTCTTCGCATAAACTGGATCCAGAGCATGCTCTGCATCAATAAAGCCTGCAATGCCTCCCCTTTTTTGTACTTCTGCAATCATATGGAGCGCTACTGTCGTCTTACCACTTGACTCCGGTCCGTAAATCTCGATGATACGTCCCTTTGGCACTCCACCAAGACCAAGTGCAATGTCTAGGCTTAAAGAACCAGTAGGTACTGTCTCAACACTGACATTTGCCGCCGCATCTCCAAGTTTCATCACTGCTCCCTTTCCAAAGTCCTTCTCCAACTTTGCAATTGCTGCATCTAATGCTTTTAATTTATCGTCTCCTGCCATAATATTCTCCTTTTCAAATACGAACTTATGTTCGTTTTTCTAATTAATATAGTATCTTACTTACTTGTGATTGTCAATTCTTTTTTCACTTTTCTCATAGCTCGTTGGGTTCTTCGGCAGACACGCCCGAATGATTCAGAATATTTCTTAACTATAAGCGTACTATAACACCTTTTCTTTACTCTGTAAAGAAAAAAAGTACAGAATGTCCTAACGACCTCCTGCACTTTCTTCTATCTTGAAAATCTATTCAGGATTCCCTCTCGAATCCGAATCAACTGCTTTGGAAGTGCCTCCCGCTTCTCACGATAGAATGCATTTGCAAAATCAAGTGTAAACAGCACCGCCAAAAATCCTCCGAGCGCTTTTCCTGCCATCATCGGAATCCCGTTTACGAATCCCTCTACAAATTTATGCAGAAATACAAATAATCCAATCGTATAAAACCCCCATGCGATTGAACTTTCCAGACAGAGAATCCCTTTGTAATTGAATGGCTTGTCCGTATAATCCCACCAGATCTCTCCGAAAATCTTATTCATCAATACTGCTGTGAAATATTCCAAAGTCGTTGCAAGCAAAGATCCAAAGAAAAATAATTTCCAAAGATTATCACTGTATGGCTTCAATAAAAAAAATACTGTCAAAGCTCCCACCCCGTAAATCGGACAGATCGGTCCTCTTGCAAATCCCCTGTTTGTAAGCTTTCGGTTGCAGATCGACATATAAATGGACTCTACCAGCCAACCAAGCATACTATACGCAAGAAACCACAGCAACACATGATAAAAATCATAGCCAAAAATCACTCTGTTCCACATTCCTTGTTCCTCTTATCCTTTCTCTCTTATTTTCTCTGTATTCTACTATATCTGACTAAAAATTTCTATCTCTTTCAGAAAGCCTTAAGAAATTTATAACTTTTTCTATAAAATCTCCTCTGTTTTTACAGATACAACCACTTCCTCAAACACCGCTCCTGTCACTTTTTGAAAATCCTGCGGCGTTAATCTGATCTGCATTCCTATTTTGCCGCCACTTACAATCATTTCCTCCAAGGCCTCTGCACATTTTTCTACGACAACCGGAAACGGCTTTTTCATCCCAATCGCAGTGCATCCTCCCCTGATATACCCTGTCACGGCAGTCAGATCTTTCAGCGGAAGCATAAGGAGAGATTTTTCTCCGACAACCCGGGCCGCTTTCTTTAAATCCAGCTCCTCTTCAATCGGAATAACAAATACATAATACTCTCTGCTCTTTGCGACTGTCACAAGTGTTTTATACACCAGCTCATGCGGTTGTCCGAGCTTATCTGCAATCTGTACCCCATCCACGAACTCCTCACACTCATAAGTGATATATGTAAATGGGATTTTCTTTTTTTCCAGTATCCTCATCGCATTGGTCTTCAGCTCTTTTTTTGCCATTTTTCTCCTCTTTTCTTACTATTTCCGCCTGTTTGCTTCTTTTGCAGAGACAACAACCTCTCTCAATGGCTTTCGAACCTTTTTTCGAGTCACTTCTACAAGCTGTAATCCCGTCATATCTACAAGAATTGTCTGGACAGGATCTTTCCGCAATTCTTTTTGAAACACTTCCAACAGATCTTTTGTACACTCTTTTGATTTCAAATTAATAAAATCAATCAGAATGATCCCTGAGAGATTGCGGAGCCGAATCTGCTTTGCCGCTTCTTTGGCTGCTTCGAGGTTGATTTTCATATAAACTTCGTCATCTTTCTTACCTGCAATACATTTTCCTGTATTGACATCGATCACCGTCAGCGCCTCTGTCGGCTGAATCACAAGATAAGCGCCTGATTTCATCCACACCCTCTCTGATAGCGCCCGTGAAATGACAGACTCCAGCGAATATAACTTATAAAGTGGTAGCTGCCTGTCAGCATAACATACAAGCTTTTCTAAATCCTCTGGCTGCTCTTTCGCCAAATATTGCTTTACATCTTCAAAAAGGCTCTCCTCTACAACAATATCTGTCAATCCTTCCTGATAAATATCACGGATATTTGACAGATATGTAAAAGGGGCCTCCAAAAGACAGCTAAATACCTTGCGTGACTGCGCAATCTCAACTAAATGCATGTAAGATTCTGCTAGCTGCCCCAACTCTTCTTTCACAAGATCTGCCGGAATATCTCTGGCATTTGTGCGGACAATAAATCCATATCTTTCCGATCGGAGAACTTCGACAGTCTCCTGAATCTGTGCCCGCTTTTCTCCTGTGATCTTGGAAGAAATTCCAATTTTTTTGATACCAGACGTTAAGACAACATACTTCCCTGTGAAACTTAAGTTGGAAGTCACTGTCGGCACCTTCGTTTTAACTGCCTCTTTCTGGATCTGAACAAGCAGCTCATCCCCGATACAGAGCGGCTTTTTCCCGACTTTCTGCGTGAAATGTGGGGAAGGATTCTGAGGGATAGAGTAATAGCACTCCACCCCGTTTGCAATTTCGATAAAGGCAGCCTGAATATTTGGGACAATGTTTTTTACTTTCCCCACGTAAATATTTCCAACACGGTACGCCTCTGTATCTTTATCGCTGACATGAATTTCCACCACTTCTTCATTTTCTAACACGGCTGTCACGACCTGCTCTGCTATTTTTGTGATCACTAACTTTCTTTTCATATTCCGAATCACCTATATCCCCAGCTGGTCTAATGGTACTAGATGACGTTGTCCCTCACTTCCCACATCCGCATACACTTCCAGACGATGATGGCGCATCGCAGTCTCTTCCAAATCTATTCCAAGGAATTTTCCAAATGCCTGCATAACAAGCTCTGGTTTCAAATTCTCCACGCTTCCAGTTGCCACAAGCATATAAACCTTTCCGTCTTGTTCTCTCATATCATAGATCATAGGCTTAATATTGACATCTTTTTCACTCTTTTTCGTTTTTTTCCATACGATGATCTCTGGCTGACTCCGAAAGGCATCAATCTTATCAGCAAGATTTTCCACTGGATGTTCCATTACAAACTCAGACAGATAATCTGCTGCAGCGACAATCGCCATTCCGGTTTTCTTCTTATCGTCTGAGATTTCAATCATATTGACGATTTCCATCCCTTCCACCATTGCTTCATTTAATCTTCGAACTGCCTGCGCAAAATCAACAGACTCAGACAATTCAATATCGAAGTATTCTCCATCGCTTGTCAGACCCACTCCAAGCGGATTTGCAAACGACATCACCATGTGCGGACTATATCCGCCCGTAAATGCAATTGGAATTTCCGCCCTTCTCATTGCCTTTTGAAAATATCTCATAATATCCAGATGTCCGATGAATTTCATCACACCATATTTTCGAAATTTAATTCTTGCTTTCAACACAGACACCTCCTCCGTAAATCGCCGCTCCACATCCTGCACATTTCATTTTGCAGTTTGGTGTCACTTCGCCCTTCATAGCCCGTTCCCACTCGCGCTGTAAAAATTTCTTTGTCACACCGATATTGATGAAATCCCATGGAAAAATCTCATCCATATCTCTCTGCCGCAAATTATAAAATCCAATATCAACACCTGTCTTTTCAAATGCCTCCATCCATTTCTCATTATCAAAAAACTCAGACCAGGAATCATACAGACATCCCATTTTATAAGCTTCTAAGATTACCTTTGATACTTTTCTATCCCCGCGCGCAAAAACTCCTTCCAGCACAGTGACATCTGCCTCGTGCCAGTTATATTTCAAACTCTTTCTGTTTAACTGCGCTTTCATTTCATTATTTACAATATGTGCTTTCTGGATATAATCTTCCTTGTTGCACATCGTCGCCCACTGAAATGGTGTGAACGGCTTTGGAATAAAGAAAGAAGTACTTGCAACAATCTGACATTTTCCATTCCTCTGATCTTTTGGAATCTGATAGTAGCGCTCTGCCACTTTTTCAGCCAAATGTGCAATCTCTTTCATATCTTCTTCCGTCTCTGTCGGAAGGCCCAGCATAAAATATAATTTTACTCTCGTCCACCCTCCTTCAAACGCCTGACCTGCCCCCTCTAAAATAATCTCTTCTGTCAGACCTTTGTTGATAACGTCACGAAGTCTTTGAGAACCTGCCTCCGGAGCAAAGGTCAGACTGCTCTTTTTGATATCCTGCACTTTGCTCATGACATCCAGTGAGAACGCATCTATTCTGAGGGATGGCAGAGAAATGTTGATTCCTTTTCCTTTAAATTCTTCAATCAGAAAATTCACAAGCCCCTTCAATTGCGAATAATCACTGGAGCTCAATGAACTTAGTGAGATTTCCTCATGTCCGGTACTCTTCAACATTTTGTATGCATACTCTTTTAAGCGCTCTAACGCACGTTCCCTTGTTGGGCGATACAGCATTCCCGCCTGACAGAAACGACATCCACGGATGCATCCTCTCTGAATTTCCAACACAACTCTGTCTTGAGTCACTTTGATAAATGGCACAACTGGCTTCTCCGGGTAATAGGTGTCTGTAACATTTAGTACCATTTGCTTTTCAATAGTCGGCTTCGCGTGAACATTATTCGGTTCAAAAAAGGCAATCGTCCCATCGTCATGGTAAGTTACATCATAAAATGCCGGCACATAAAGTCCAGGAATCTCTGCTGCGCGCTCCAGAAACTCCCTCCTGCTGCTTCCTATCTTTTTATGCTCTTTGTACGCATCCAAAAGTTCATCGTAGACTGTCTCTCCTTCTCCGATATAAAAAATATCGAAAAAGTCTGCCAACGGTTCCGGATTGTAAGTACATGGACCTCCGCCGATCACAATCGGATCTTCCTCGTTTCTTTCACTGGCAAACAACGGAATTCCACTTAAGTCCAGCACCTGAAGGATGTTTGTGTAACACATTTCATACTGGATCGTAATTCCAAGAAAATCAAATTGTTTGATTGGATCCTGAGATTCAAGCGCAAACAGAGGGATCTTCTTCTCCCGCATAATTTTGTCTAAATCCATCCACGGCGAATACACCCGTTCGCACCAGACATCCTCCCTCCGATTAAACATATCGTAAAGAATCTGGATACCAAGATGAGACATCCCGATCTCATACACGTCCGGAAAGCACATGGCGAAACGGATATCCACCTCGTTCTTATCTTTCATCACCGAGTTCACTTCGTTCCCGATATAGCGGGCCGGCTTCTCGATTTTTAGTAATATTTCATCACTTAAAGCTAGTTTTCTCATATTTCTCCTTTCGTTTTTGTCTAATATATACCAAAAAGTAATTTGCCCTTGCGTAACAAATTTACTTTTTTTCTACTGTGCAACACTATGCATAATTATACACCATTTTCATAGTCTTGCATAAAATACATAGCACTGCATAACATAATTCAATACTATAAATCACTTATTTTGAAATTAAATTCTTAAAAATTTTGTCCTGCTTTTTCTATCATTTAACACCCTATATGAGAATATGATATTGTTTGATATGAAGCAGCAGAAAACATTCTGAAACAGCATGTTAGCCCATTATATTATATGCTTTTTGCGGAAGGAGTTCAAGCAAATTCTGGTTCATTTTCTCCAAGTTTTTCAAACAACTGCATATTTTCCTTTTTTCGAATTTCTAATTCTTGAAAAATTCTGAATATTTTAGTCCTAAAATTTCACCCTTGCGTAAACCTACAAACAAAGCCAGTAAAATCTCCAAATAAACAGAATGGTATTCATACGCCGCTTGAAGCAGTGTCCGTATCTGCTTTTTAGAATATCCTTCGGTGTATTTGGAATAATGATTTTATAAATCGTCCATGAATACCCCACTTTAATAGAACTGTCTGTATTATTCCATATAAAGTACCTATTTGGTAGGTGCTTATATGCTTTCTTTTGCCATAAAGCACCGTAACATAATTGATTTGTGTGTGTCAATACCTGCATCTATGTTTGTAAACATGGTTTAGTTTCCTTCATCTAACTAATGGACGAAGGAAGACTTGGGAATACGATAAATATTTCCAACCACCCATCATAAATGTTAAACTGTTTTTTCCCAGAGTCAAAAAATGTCAATGCCCGTAAAACGCCCTTATATTTTTCACTATCCAGACAAATTTCATATTCTCCCCAAAATATGTTTTGCTGTAGACTAGATTTTTGATGGTCCGTTTTTTGCTTCGCATATTATATTCTACGTAGGATAATCCTGCTTTCACATTTGCTTTAATCTCCTGTTCCACCATTTCTTGAAAACAAAAACCACCAAGACAAGAAAAAATATCATCTGTAAGAGTAGAGTACAATCTTCAGAAGTGTTCTTGGCGATACAGAATTTATTCTTTTATAAGTAGAATACAGGTCAGTCAAATCCATAGCCTCCACAAACTGACTTAGTAATCGCACAGAATCATTATCCGGAATGATTGTTTCAAGATTTAACGGAAGTTTAAGTTGATATCCGTCTGAATTTTTCGTATAATCTTTTTGTAATAATTTAGTTAGTCGCATAACTTAATTTTACACCAACTGCCGGATTCTTTCGAGGTCTGGCAGTTATTTTTTTGCACTAGAAAAGGAGCTACGCACTAATTACTTAGTGCGACAGCCCCTTTTCCGTAAAGACTGTTATTTCACAGCCCCTTTCTTTTTCCATTTATTTTTTGACTTACAGAAGAATTTTATTTCCGCCTTCTGCAACTTCTCCATTCACTACATAATAAGCCGCAGCTTCTTCCGGTTTTACATAAATCTGAATTTCTGTAATATCACTTTCTTTTTTATCTGTTTCTTCTGTCCAAGCTTTTTTCACTGCTGCTTTGATTTCATTTATATCATATTCCTGACCTGCATACTGTACAAATACAGTTTCTGCCACTTCTTTTTTTACTGCACCTTTTTTTGTAGCTGCTTTCTTTGTTGTTTTTGTTGCCTTTTCTGTTACTTTTTCTGTCTTCGCCGGAGTAGTCTTTGTTGTTGCTTCTGTTACACTTTTTGTATTTGTTCTTTTCATAAGTGTTATCCTCCTTTTTCCTCTGTCTTGTCATGACGCCTTTTATCATATACCTTTTTGGAAAATATTTCAATATCTTAAAAAAATTAGGAGCTATGATTTCACAGACAAGCACATCTGCAAAATCATAGCTCCTTTTCATAAAATAACAAGCAAAACGATAAGCCGGGTTATGTCGTGAATAATCATCTATCCAGTCCTGCTGTCGCCAGCAGGCTCAAGCGACCCACCTGAAAACGTGACGGGCAGCCACATGGTTTTCTGTTCGGTCTTGCTTCGGATGGGGTTTACATGTGCCCTTTCTGTTACCAGAAAGGCGGTAGTCTCTTACACTGCCCTTCCACCCTTACCGGAATATTCCGGCGGTACATTTCTGTTGCACTGTCCTTAGAGTCACCTCCACCAAACGTTATCTGGCATCCTGCCCTGTGAAGCCCGGACTTTCCTCACCTGACCCCTTTCGGTTCTGTCAGCCGCGATTATTTGTTCTACTTGTTACGCACGGCATATTCTATCATAAGAGCGGTGAAAATGCAAACAAATTTACACATCAAAGCATCCATTTCCTACAAATTCCCGCAAAATAGAATTGCTCGGAATACTTTCACTTGGCACTCCCAGAAAATAATCCAAAAATTTCAGCAGACGTTTTGCTTCTGCGTATTCCGGTTCTTCCTTTGTAATCGAAAACAACAGTGGTTCTGCATAAAGTTTTAAAACTGCCAATTCGTAAATCAAAGCAGAATTAAACATCACATCTGCCGACTCCTGATAAGGGAAAATATTTTCTTCTTCCCCACGTCTTACCGAGTTCCACATTCCTATGGTTGCTTTTGCAGATGCTCCTCTGGTTCTAGCATCACGGACAATCCGCCGTATCAGTCTTCCGTCTGTGGTAGGAATACGGTTGTGCTCATCAATATTTAACTGGGTAAGTGCGCTGATGTAGATTTTAAATTTACTTTCAGAAGGCAAGCTGCTGCTTAATCTATCATTTAAACAGTGAATTCCTTCAATAACAAGCACATCTTCTTCTCCCAGTTTTAGGAAATCCCCTTTATACTCTCTGTGTCCTGTCTTGAAATTAAAACGGGGCAGTTCTACTTCCTCGCCTCTTAACAAAGCGCTCATATCTTCATTAAACTGTTTCACGTCAATGGCTTCCAGACATTCAAAATTATAATTGCCATTGCTGTCCAAAGGCGTGTCTTCCCTGTTTACAAAATAATTATCAACACCGATAGGATGCGGTTTCATCCCCTGCGCTGACAGCTGTATGGATAAGCGATGAGAAAATGTGGTTTTGCCTGAAGAAGATGGTCCTGCAATCATAATAAATTTCCGATTTCCGGCTTCCACAATCTTTTTTGCAATCTGAGCTATTTTTGCTTCCTGAAGGGCTTCTGCAATAAGAATAAGATTGCTGGCACCTTCTTTTGTAATCCTTTCATTTAAATCGCCGACAGTATCTGCCTGAATTGCTTCACTCCACTGGGCAGACTCTTTCTGTACCTGAAAAATCTTTGGTCGTGGAACAAAGGGCGGAACTTCTTTCGGATTTTCTCTTTTCGGAAGCTGTAATACCAGTCCGTCATCATAGAGGTATAAATCAAAATATTTCAAATATCCTGTATGATTTACCATAAACCCATAGAAATAGTCTTCATATTCCTCCAGACTGTAAATATTTACTCTGGATACCCTACGAAAACGAAACAGCTTTTCCTTATCATACATTTTATGATTATGGAATAGCTCAATAGCTTCGTCTGTGCCTACACTTCTTTTTAAAATAGGAATTTTGCGTTCCACCAACTCCAGCATATAGGCTTTTACTTTATTTAAGAAATCCTCGTTCAGTACAATATCCCCGTCAATCGTATAATAATACCCGCTGCTGACTGAGTAGTGCATCGTTACCTTCGTTATATTATCGTATCCGGCAACATGATGCAGGGCTTTCAAAAGTAATAAAGAAACACTTCTTCGATAAGTTTCATGCCCTATTTGGTCCTGTGTTGTAATAAATTCAATGGTACCTTCTTTTTTCAGCTTTTTATGAAGCTCACAAAGCTTATTATCTTTCATAAGTAAAACGATGGGATATTCATACTTACTCTGATATTCCTGTGCAATTTTTCCATAAGTGGTTCCGTAAGGATATTCCTTTTGTTCTCCGAGGATGTTTACCTGTATCATTCTGTCACCCATAATATTTCTCCTTTCACCACATCTCTTTGTTAAGCTTCCCCTCAATTTTTGATTTAGATACATATTATTTTACTACAACAGTCTTTATTTTTCTATCATTTTATATATTTTTCATATATTTATTCCTATTATTCAGAAAAAAGAGATTGCCGCATTGCATAATGTGGCAACCTCAAAATTAGTTTCAATCAATTATTTTGCATGGGTAAGAAACCGGCATTTTTTCCACTTCTAAATCCGGCAGCATTGCCGTTAACTCTCTTTCCATGTAATCCATGAAAATATATTCTGTCCCGTAATGTCCTGCATCTATAATGCAAATCCCTTGCGCCACTGCATCAATGGAAGAATGATAATCCATATCTCCTGTAACGTATGCCTGCACACCGTTTTTCAATACCTGCTTCATCAGGCTTTTTCCGGAACCGGTACATATAGCAAGCTTTTCTATGATTTTATTTTCATCTCCGTAAATTTGCACAAAAGGAAGATGCAGCCGGTCTTTTACAAATTTTCCACACTCTCTTAAAGTCATCGGAGCCGGCAAATCTCCACACCGCCCTATTCCTTCTTTGCGTGTGTCTTCTTCGTAAGTGACATCTAATACTTCTCTGTGCGAAAGCTGTAAATAGTCTGCACTGAGTTCTGCCATTCCCAACACATCAAAATTCGTGTGCATTGCATAATAACAGATTTTATGCTGTACCATTTTAATAATCCGTCTTCCGATAAAATCATCTGCAGTAATTTTCTTCATTCCCGAAAAAATCAATGGGTGATGGGTAATAATCATATCAGCCCCACATTGAATGGCTGTGTCTATGACCTCATCTGTGGCATCTAATGCAAGAAAAATCTTTTTTGCTTCCCACGAAGCATCTCCCGCAAGAAAGCCTGAATTATCCCATCCCTCTGCAAAGGATACCGGATACTTTTCTTCTATTTTTGCAATAATATCTTTACACTTCATAATATGTAAGAGCCTCTTTTCTATCTTTCCATTCCTTTTCCAACTCGGAAATCCTTGCTTTTGCAGATGGTGTCTGTGAATTTTTCAGTTTTTCCAAAAGCTCCTCTGCTTTTACCTGTTCCCTGTCTAAAAACTCTTTTAAGACGGGATTTCTGTTCTGCAAAAGTTTTTTTCCATAGAGATATTCCGCTTCTGTCTGTTCCTTTGCTTTGCCATGAACAGCTCTCATAATCGGATAGTATTTTCCGTCTTCCAAAATCATTTCCTCATGAGTAATTTCATATCCATTTTCAATGAGAAACCTTCTGAAATGTCCGATTTCGGACTGAGGCTGTAAAACCAGTTCTGTTACTGTTTGCAGAACCTCGTTTCCTTCTGTAAGAATTTTCTCCATAAGGGGACCGCCCATACCGGCAATTACAACGCTCTGAACCTCATTTGGTTTTAAAGCCTTAACGCCGTCAGATAAACGAGTATCTATGTAATTTTCCAGTCCCCATTCCTGAATGTGCTCCTTCGCCCTCATAAGGGGACCTTGATTAATATCCATAGCAATGGCTTTTTCTATTTTCTTTTTCTGCAAAAGATAAATTGGAATATACCCATGGTCGCAGCCCACGTCTGCCAATCGCTTTCCTTCCTGTACAAAGGCTGCAACGTTTTGCAATCTTCTGGAAATCTGTATTTCTTTCATTGTACTCATCCTTAATCCAGATAATCCTTCAGCTTGCGGCTGCGGCTTGGATGACGAAGCTTTCTAAGCGCTTTTGCCTCAATCTGACGGATACGCTCTCTGGTTACGTTAAATTCTTTTCCTACTTCCTCCAGAGTTCTTGCTCTTCCGTCATCTAAACCAAAGCGCAGGCGAAGAACTTTCTGTTCTCTTTCTGTTAATGTGCCTAAAACCTCTACAAGCTGTTCTTTTAATAAGGTAAATGCAGCTGCGTCTGCCGGAACAGGAACATTATCATCCTGAATAAAATCGCCCAAATGGCTGTCCTCTTCCTCACCGATTGGTGTTTCCAAGGATACCGGTTCCTGAGAAATTTTGAGAATTTCACGAACACGCTCTACGGACATATTCATCTCTTCTGCAATTTCCTCCGGATGAGGTTCTCTTCCCAGCTCCTGTAAAAGCTGACGGGATACACGAATAAGCTTGTTAATGGTTTCTACCATGTGAACCGGAATACGAATAGTTCTCGCCTGATCCGCAATAGCTCTTGTAATCGCCTGACGTATCCACCATGTAGCATAGGTAGAAAATTTATATCCTTTACGATAATCAAATTTCTCAACGGCTTTAATCAATCCCAGGTTACCTTCCTGAATTAAATCCAAAAACAACATACCACGTCCCACATAGCGTTTCGCAATACTTACTACCAGACGAAGGTTTGCCTCTGCAAGGCGTTTTTTCGCACTTTCGTCTCCTTCTTCCATACGCTGAGCAAGTGTAATCTCCTCCTCTGCACTTAAAAGCGGAACTTTACCGATTTCTTTCAGATACATACGAACAGGGTCTTCAATGCTGACCCCCTCCGGAACAGAAAGGTCGATATTTTCCATATCTACTTCGTCTTCCTCGCTGAGGTTTAAATCATCATCGTCACTGATAATTAAGTCGTCCATATCGTTGTCCTGAATTCGCAGGATATCAATTCCGTTTGCTTCCAGAAAATCAAATACTTTATCCATCTGCTCCGGTTCCAGAGGAAAATCCTTAAAGAAATCACTGATTTCCTGATATTCTAATACATTTTTCTTCTTTTTCGCCAGTTCCATAAGCTCTCCGAGCTTTTCGCTGAATTTCGCCATGTTCATTTCCATAAACTGTTCCTTCCTCTCACTTATTCTTCCTTAACAATCGTATATATCATTTCCTCAATCAAAAGAAATATGCAGCGTCACTCTGCCTCTCTCCAAATCCTCCAGACGCTTTCTGGCTTCTACAATCCTTTGCAGTCCGAAAAGGTCCGTAGGTGGTAAATTGGTGCTTTGCCATGCAATACTGTCTCTTTTTAGTCTGCATACCGTTTCCAGCACCGCCTTTTTTGCATCTTCCTCACTTTCCAAATGAAGAGAAGCATGAAACAGAGATGTAATTTCCTTCTGCTCCTCTGCGTCAGAAAACCGATTTAATAATTTTGCAGGATTTACCTCACCTTCTTTGTGCTGTTCAAATACTATTTCAGCAACCTTATGATACAAGGGTGTTGTAAAATCTGCCGGTTCTATCAATCCATCAATAGTTTTAAACATGGAAGGATAGGAGCTCAGCCATGTCAGCATCAGCTTTTGCGCCGTATGACCTGCATCTTCCTTGCCCTCTTTCTTTTTTGAAACAGCTTCCGTTCTGGGCTTTACCGCAACGCCTGTTCCTGACAGCGCCATGTTATTTACCATTCTTCTTAAATCTTCAAATTTTATCTGATATCTGGCAGAAATACTTTCAATATAGTTGTTTCTTTCCAGCTCTTCCGGAAATTCCAGAAGTTTTCTGGCTATCTCCCGATAAAACTGTGTTTTACTCTCCGGGTCAGATAAATGGTATTGCTTTTCCAGTACCTTAATCTCAAACAGAAAATAGTTTTCTGCCTCCTCAAGACGCTTTTCAAAAGCCTCCTTGCCTTCTGCCTTAATAAATTCATCCGGGTCCTTATACGGCGCAAGGTTCACCACTCTCGGAGAAATTCCCGCCGCCTTTAAAATCGGAATACCTCGAAGGGCTGCTTTTTGTCCTGCCTCGTCACTGTCATAAGTCAGCAGAACCTCCTTTGTATAACGACTCATAAGACTGGCATGTCCTGAGGTAAGCGCTGTTCCGAGAGATGCCACCGCATTGTGAAAGCCTGCCTGGTACATGGCAATAACATCCATATAGCCCTCGCAGATAATAAAGTACGGTTTTCTGGAGGTACGGGCAATATTCAAACCGTATAAATTCCGACTCTTATCAAAAATTTTCGTTTCAGGAGAATTCAAATATTTCGGTTTTGCATCTCCCATAACTCTGCCGCCAAATCCAATCACACGATTATTTACATCCATAATCGGAAACATCACACGGTTCCAAAACTTGTCCTGCATGCCTCTTCGCTCATCAATATTGAAAAGACCGGACTCTTTTAATAATTCATCAGAGTACCCCTGCCCCTTTAAATATTGATACAATGCGCCCGAATATCTGGGCGAACACCCCAATCCGAATTTTTTAATCGTATCCTCAGAAAGCTGTCTTCCTTTCAGATAATCCAATGCCGGCTTTCCGCTTTCCTGTTTTAGTTGATAGTAATAAAAAGAAGCTGCTTTTTTCTGAATTTCCAACAACATGGATTTAAAATCCGAAGCTGCCTTTGCTTCTTTTGAATATTCAACCTCAGGAAGCTGTACCCCTGCTCTGTCCGCCAAATATTTCAACGCCTCTACAAAGCTGTAATTCTCATATTCCATAATAAAGGTAAAAACATTACCTCCTGCTCCGCAGCCAAAGCAATAATACATCTGCTTTCCCGGACTTACTGAAAAGGACGGAGATTTTTCATTATGAAAAGGGCAAAGTCCAAAATAAGAGCTTCCCTTTCTCTGCAATTTCACATAATCCGAAATCACGTCCACAATATCGTTTTTTGAGCGGACTTCCTCAATCAAATCATCTGAATAATACATACAACTTCCTCTTTTCTACTGTCCCTTTCCCTGAACGCTCCAGCCTTTGGGAATAAAAAGCTCACGGAACTTTTCCAGAGAATACTGGTCTGTCATACCTGATATATAGTCACATATTACTCTTTCCTTTGGCTCGTCCTGATGCAGAAGCTTTTGATATTCCTCTGACATCTTTTCCGGATATTTACTGTAATATGTATATAATTCTTCTACTACATGTTCTGCCTTTTTTTCTTCACTTTTTGCCGCAGGATTTAAATAAACATCCTGAAACATCAAAGCACGGATATCCCGAAGTCCTTCTTCAATCTCCGGAGACATCATAATCTTATCTTTCCCCTGACTGTTCTCTACAATATTATGGACAAATGTATTCAGCCTTTCCCTTGTAGTAGCTCCCAAGAGCATACGCAGGGTAATGGGAATGTCATCTTCTGTAATAATTCCTGCTCTCTGAGCATCATCCATATCATGATGAATATAAGAAATCTTATCACAGTAACGAACTACCTGACCCTCTAAGGTATGAGGTTTTCCGCTGGTTCTGTGATTTAAAATTCCGTCCCGCACTTCCCATGTAAGATTTAACCCTTCTCCGTTTTTTTCTAAACGCTCCACCACTCGAACGCTCTGCTTATAATGTGCAAAGCCCAAGGGGCAAACTCTGTTTAAGGCTCTTTCCCCCGCATGACCAAAGGGCGTATGCCCCAAATCATGTCCCAGCGCAATGGCTTCTACTAAGTCTTCATTTAAAGACAGCGCTTTCGCAATGGTTCTGGCTGTCTGAGAAACCTCAAGGGTATGGGTCAGGCGATTTCGATAATGGTCGCCCTGAGGGGACAAAAACACCTGTGTCTTATCCTTCATACGACGAAATGCTTTACAGTGCACAATGCGGTCTCTGTCCCGCTGGTAAACTGTACGGATATCACATTCCTGCTCTTCTCTTTCCCTTCCCTTAGAATGAATACTGTGAGAAGCGTACGGGCTTAAAAGCTCTAATTCTCTTTTTTCCATTTGTTCACGAATATTCATAGGCAGTCACCCGACTTTCTGATACCTTTCGGCAAAACATCTTGCGGTAATACCGCATACTTTCAAAAGAACTCTTCATATTTATTATTTCCGAAATTTCTTCTATTTCCTCTTTTTCTTCTTGAAAATTTCTACAAATTTTCTACAATTCTTTATAGGAATTTCTTAAAAGTGCGATTTCTCCCGCATATCCTTCTAAATCATTTGGAGTTTCCAAATAAAAGGGCAGCTCTCGAAGCGCCGGATGGTTGATGACTCTTACAATCGCTTCCAGTCCCAGCTTTCCTTCGCCGATTTTTGCATGGCGGTCCTTATGACTTTCCAATCCGTACATGCTGTCGTTTAAATGAATTGCTTTTAACCTGTCCAATCCAATCACTTTATCAAATTCTGTCAAAACTCCGTCCAAATTCTCTGCAATGTCGTATCCTGCATCATATACATGACAAGTATCCAGACAAACTCCCAGCTTTTCTTTTAATTCCACTCTGTCTATAATTTCTCTTAATTCTTCAAAACAGCTTCCTACTTCGCTTCCTTTTCCTGCCATAGTTTCCAATAATACCGTTGTGCTCTGCTTAGGCTCCAGAATTTCGTTTAACATATCTGCAATATACTGAATTCCCACTTCCACTCCTTGTTTTACATGGCTTCCCGGATGAAAGTTATAACAGTTCCCCGGAGTATATTCCATTCTCCTTAAATCGTCTTTCATGGTATTCACTGCAAATTCTCGAATACTTTCATCTGCCGAACAGGCATTCAGAGTGTATGGGGCATGTGCCAAAATTCTGTCAATCCCCTGCTTTTTGGCTCTTATGAGAAAAGCATCTACATCCTCCTGCTTAATTTCCTTGGCTTTTGCCCCTCTTGGGTTTCTGGTAAAAAACTGAAAAGTATTTGCGTGAATTTTCTCTGCTTCCTTTGCCATAGCTTCATAGCCTTTTGAGGAAGATAAATGACATCCAATTTCTAACATAATCAATCTCCTTTATTTTCTGCTCCTGTTGCATAGGAAACAATTCCCTATGCAATAAAATAAGCACTTATGCAAAAATAAAATCTCTTTTACTTTTACATAAGTGCTTGATTAACTTAGTGCGGGAGATGGGACTTGAACCCACACGTCTATACAGACACAAGATCCTTAGTCTTGCCTGTCTGCCAATTCCAGCACTCCCGCTTGCCCTACCTCTTGGTAAGCATTTGTATATTATGTATATACATGCGGGAGATGGGACTTGCACCCACACGTTTATACAAACACAAGATCCTTAGTCTTGCCTGTCTGCCAATTCCAGCACTCCCGCTTACCTGTCGTTTCTCTCAAACGACAAGTGAAAGTATAGCAAATGTTTTTCTATTCGTCAAGAGTTTTTTTCATTTTTTTCGTAGATTAAATTTCCCTTTACAAATTTACTTTTTATCTGTCTGTCATCTGCCAGATAAATAAGTCTTTCCAGCCGCTCTCTTACACTTAATTCCTGCGGATGTAAAAGCTCACTGTCATCAAAAACGACTGCATCAAACTCATATCCCTCCAGAAAGCTTCCCACTTTTCCGAAAAATGCTCCGCCTCCTGCTGTTCCCATATAAAACGCTTCCTCCAATGTCACCGGCTTCTGTTTTGCATCCACCAGACGCCAACGAAGCTTGGAGCATTGAATGGTATCTGCCATAGCTCTTAAAACAGAGGTGCTGTATCCTCCTGCCACATCACTTCCAAGTCCGACAGAAAGCCCCTCATCTAAAAACCGCCGAACAGGCGCAATACCGGATGAAAGATTTGTATTCGACTGTGGACAATGCGCAATAAACACACCTTGCTTTTTAATCAGAGAAATTTCCTCCTCCTTTAACCAGACACAATGTGCCATAATCGTAGGACAATCTCCTCCGAACAAGCCTGCCTGATAATACGCATCACTGTAACTGGAAGAATTGGGGCAAAGTTCCTGTACCCACTGAATTTCTCCCGGATTTTCTGACAAATGAGACTGCAAAGGCAATCCTGTTTTTTCCTGAATACTTTTCAATTCCGCCATCAAAGCATCGGAACAGGACGGAATAAATCTGGGGGTTAAAATAGGCTTCGTATGCTCATAACGCCCTTCTGTTTCCAGCAGCCACTGCCTTACCGCCTTTGCTGCTGCCTCTGCATTTTCCTCCTGTAAGCCCTCCAGTGCATTTCTGTCCATACTCACTTTTCCCACATAAGTATCCAGTCCGGACGCTTCCAGTAAATCCATCAATATTTTTGTTCCTTCTATATGCAGGGTAGCAAAAATCACAGCTCTGGTCACAGCGCTTTTCTTTAAATCCTCTACAAACATTGTATATGCCTTTTTTGCATAATCTGCATCAGCATATTTCATTTCCTCCGGAAAAGTATGCGTATTCAGCCAGTCCAGCAATTCCAAATCCATTCCCAAGCCCCGAAAAGCATATTGAGGCGCATGAGTATGCAAATCCACCAGGCCCGGTGTAATCAGCGCATCCCCCATATCCTTTACCACATAACCTTCATATTCCTTTGGAAGTTCCTGATAAACACCTTTGCAAATCCCTTCCTGACACACTACATAACTATTTGGACAAATCACAAGCTTTTTGCTGCCGTCACTGTAACAAATATTTCCTTTCAAAACAAAGCTGTTCTTTTCCTGCATTTATTGATTATTACCTCCGTATAAATTTCTCCTGAATTTTACTTTCCCCCTCCAGAAGCATTTCGGTTACTTCTTTATTATTCTTTCCCAAAATCTCCTGAAAACATTCCCATTCATCTTTAATCCCCTGTCCATGAGGCACAAGATATGCTCCGGCATCGCTGCCCAGTGCAAGCTGTACGCCTATTTCATATCCCCTTTGTATATTGCGGCTTCCTGTTTCCCATATCTTTTCCAGAACCTCATCGGAAAACCTGCCGCAGCCAATCATGTTTTTCACTACGGTTATAGTAGGCACCCACACGGTTTTATTTTCTTTCATTGCCCACATAGCTTCTTCATCTACATAGTTTCCATGTTCAATACTGTCTGCACCGGCAACAGCTGCTTCCCGAACAGCCCTTGCCCCATTTGTATGTGCCATCACGGAAAAACCCTCTTCATGAGCAATATGTACCATTTCTTTTACTTCGTCAAACCCCAAGGGTTTTTCTGTCACAGAGCCATCCGTATCAAAATTCATAATACCCGTTGTCATAATTTTAATGAAATCTCCGCCCCGCTTTTTCACTTCCTTTACCAAGTCGGCATATTCTTTCATATTTTCAAAAGGTCTTCCTACAATTCCTCCGTAATGCCCTTTTTTATGAATGGCAAAAACAGGCGTCCGATAAATAATCCCGTATTTTGACGCAATTTCCCTTGCCTTTTCAGATACTCCCAAAGCATCCCCTCCGTCCCTGACAAAGGAAACACCCTTTTCCTGATATGCCTGAAAATGTTTATGAATAACATCTGTATCCACTCCGTTTTTATGACAGTTTACTGCCGCTCTATAATTGAGTCCATTCATGAAAATATGTGCATGATTTTCTCCAAACATTATGACATCTTCTTTCTGAAATTAATCTTCTCTTGCCCATCCGTAGGCACATTTTACTGCTTTCTTCCAACCTTTTGTCTTTTTATCTCTTTCTTCCTTTGTAAGCTCAGGATAAAAGACACGGTCTGTACTCCAATTCTCAATAATTTCTTCCTTGCTATTCCAATATTCCACAGCCAAGCCTGCCAGATACGCTGCGCCCATTGCCGTTGTTTCCACACACACCGGTCTTTTTACAGGAACCTGTATCATATCTGCCTGTGCCTGCATAAGGAAATTATTGGCGCTGGCGCCTCCGTCTACCTTCAGGAAATTCAATTCCATACCGGAGTCCGCCCTCATAGCCTCAATCACATCATGAACCTGATATGCCAACGACTCCAGAGAGGCTCGGATAATATGACATTTATTCACACCTCTTGTAAGACCTACAATGGTTCCTCTGGCATATTGGTCCCAATATGGCGCTCCCAACCCTGTAAAAGCCGGCACAACATAACATCCGTTGGTATCCTTTACCTTCCTCGCCATATATTCTGAGTCTTCTGCCGAGTCAATCAGGCGCAGCTCATCTCTTAACCATTGAATAATCGCTCCTGCCACAAACACAGAGCCCTCTAACGCATAATTGACCTTTCCGTCCAGCCCCCATGCAATGGTGGTAACAAGACCATTTTGCGAAAAGACCGGCTTTTCTCCTGTATTCATCAGCAAGAAGCAGCCTGTTCCATAGGTATTCTTCGCATCTCCCTTTTCAAAGCAGGTCTGTCCGAAAAGCGCCGACTGTTGGTCTCCTGCTGCACCTGCAATGGGAATTTCTCCTCCGAAAAAGCTGCTGTCCGCCATTCCGTAAATGCAGCTGGAGGGTTTTACTTCCGGAAGCATACATTCCGGAATATCCAATTCTTCTAAGATTTCCTTATCCCACTCTAATGTATTGATATTATAAAGAAGTGTCCTTGATGCGTTAGAATAGTCCGTCACATGAACGGCTCCCTTTGTCATCTTCCAAATCAACCATGTTTCCACTGTTCCAAAAAGCAGTTCTCCCTTCTTTGCACGCTCTCTGGCTCCTTCTACATGGTCTAAAATCCATTTTACCTTTGTGCCTGAAAAATAGGCGTCAATAATCAAACCTGTTTTCTTTCGAAAAAACTCCGTAAGCCCCTTGGCTTTCAACTGGTCGCAATACTCGGATGTTCTTCTGCATTGCCAGACAATGGCATGATAAATAGGCTCTCCTGTATTTTTATCCCAGACAATAGCCGTTTCCCGCTGATTGGTAATACCGATTGCCGCAATATCCTCTGCCTCAGCCCCTGCTTTTTGCATGGCTTCCACAGCAACGCCTAACTGATTGGACCAGATTTCATTTGCATCATGCTCCACCCAGCCCGGTTTTGGAAAATATTGAGTAAACTCCTTCTGCGCCGAACTGATAATCTCTCCTTTTTTGTTAAATAAAATACATCTGTTGCTGGTTGTCCCTGCATCCAATGCCATTACATATTTTGCCATATCGTTTCCTCCCATATTTACAAAGTAGTTTCCCATTACACGAAAAAAACTGTCCGGAAAAGAATTCCTTTTCCTACGACAGCCTTACTCCCTTTCTCCCTGCCTTCTTATATTTCACACGTTTTTTATGCTCCTATTTTAGCTCTAATCCCGAAAAATTTCAACCATATCTTCACCTTTTCTTTTCTTTCGCATATACTAAAGCAACGAAAAATCTGAGGTATTTTTATGAATACAGCCTCTTTAAAATCTATGCAGACAGACCACCCGGATGAAGGGACTTTGCAGCTTTATGTTCTTTCTTCCATTCGCAATCAGCCTGTGGAGGATGCTTCTGTTCAAATTTCTTATACCGGAGACCCTGACTCTGTGATTGAAGAAGTGAAAACAGATGCTAACGGCATGATACCGGAAATTCAGCTTCCTGCTCCGCCACTGGAATATAGTATGGCGCCTTCTGAATATCAGCCCTATGCAGAATATACTTTCCGCATTTCAAAAGAAGGCTTTGATGATTTGGATATTTCCGGAGCAGAAATTTTACCGGATGCTACCGCTATTCAAAGAGCTGTCTTGTCTCCCCAAGCTGCTCCCGGAGCTTTTGAAGATATTGTTATTCCTGCTCATACCCTCTATGGGGAATATCCCGAAAAAATTCCCGAAGACGAAATCAAGCCTATGGATACGTCAGGGGAAATCGTTCTGAGCCGTGTGGTTATTCCGGAATATGTGGTTGTACATGATGGTTCTCCAAATGACTCCACCGCAAAGGATTATTATGTCCGTTATCGAGATTATATCAAAAATGTAGCCAGCAGCGAAATTTATGCCACTTGGCCGGATAATACCATCCGTGCAAATGTATTAGCAATTATGTCCTTTACTTTAAATCGTGTATATACCGAATGGTACCGGAATCGCCACTGATTCGTGGTTGACAAAAGAAATCATCCAAATTAATTTTAAAGAATACTTTTATCTCCTCCTTTTTCACTTCAATCCGCCGAATCAGACGATTCACCAAAACTCTCTTCGCCTCTCCATCTGCATTTAGAAAAACCTCCTGCCAGGTAGGTATCTTCTGTTTCAATTCTTCCCAGTCATTGACAGATACCTCTGCATTCTGAAAAGCCAGTTCCTTTTCTTTTACTACTATTTCCTGCTGTTCCAACGCTTCTTTTTGTTTCTTAATCAGCGTCACCAGTTCTTCCAAAGATAATGGATATTCTCCTGACATGGCATTTGGAATATTCTCTTCCATAACAGAAATCTTTTTTCTGATTTTTTCTGCCTCCTCCTGTTCTTTTTTCAATTCTTTTGCCATAACAGCCTTTTCTTTATTCTGATTTTTTTGAATTTCATCAAACACATTTTCATTTTCCTGCAATTTGCCAATATAGGCTGCGATTGCTTCAAAAACTACCGGTTCAATTTCTTTTGCCCGAAATTGTCTTATTTCATTATGGGGAATCCCCTGCCATGCACCCTGACATTTATATATAGGAGTTTTGCTTGCTCGCCTTTCTCCGGTACTTTTAATTGTCCAATAATTGTATTTGCTTCCATTTGTAAGTTTACTTCCACAATACCCACAGTATATCACATCTATCAAGGCAAGCATACCTTCATTCTTATGGATAACGGTAATATTTTGATTTTCCAGCCTCTCAGTATACTTCTTGCCCCGTAATTTTCTTTTTTCCTGTGTGCGGTTCCACATCTCCGGCTCTATAATCTGAATTTCCTCATCTGCTTCTTTTGCCAAAACCCACTCTTTGCTGTCAAGTCTCTTATATTTTCCATTTGTGCGCTCTCTGCGTTTATAAGCAGTAAATCCCGCATAAATTGGATTCGTCAAAATACTTGTGATTGTTCCTGATTTCCAAATGCCATTCGGCGCTAATTCCTTATATTTATCGTTTTTATTTAAAATCTGCGCAATCTTTGCAGAACCAAATTCCTTATTAAAAGACAAGCTGTAAATGTACTTAACCATCTCTGCTCTCTCCGGCACTACAACCAAATGCTTCAAAGCTCTTCCGTGCTTGCTCACTTCTCCTGAATACTCCAGTTCATATCCATAAGGCGCTTTTCCTCCCATAAACTTTCCCTGTTCTACCAGTTTTTTTGCCGTATCCTTTACTCTCATACCTGTATCGGCACTGCTTTTTTGTGCATTTGCGTAACGAAAGGTCAACATCATCTGTCCCATAATATCATCTGTCTCCGGAGAAATGCACCCGTCTTTTACAGTGTAAACATCTACGCCAAACTCCTTTAAATTCATAATATAAGATGACGTGTCCCACATCAAACGACCTACACGGTCATCTTTATACGGAACTAAAATATCAAATTCCTTATTTTGAGCATCCTGTAAGATTTCTTGTAATATTTCTCTCTGTGATGCGGTGTTTTTATATGCACTCTTGCTGCCCTCAAAATATTCTTTTTCATCCAAAATCCAATCTTCTCGTTTTTGAATGTATTCCTTAAGAATGTCTCTCTGAATAGACAAATCTCCGTCTGCCTCTAACTGCTGGTCAGAACTTACCCTTAGCAACATACGGACTCGTTTCATAAATGATGACCTCCCTTGATAGTTGAAATGCAGGGAAAAAACGCCCTGCATTTCTTATTTTCCTCTATTTTGTGCGTTAGCCCATTTGGTGTAGCTGATGCTGTAATTCCATATGTAGAATGCTGCGCACATCAGCTTTCACGTTTTCTTCGTCTGCTGTTTGCTCTGGAAATATGCAAACCAAACGGATTTTTTTCTGATTGCTATTTTCTCTGACGAGGTTATTTCGTGAGATTTTACGATTTCTTATTTTCTTTGTTTCTTCATACATCTTATCCTCTCCCTTCTCTGTGTTTTTAACGGTTTTATTTTTTAACATACTGCTCCCCAAGTCTTCTTTTTTATATTTTATGCCTTACAGAACTCGTCTCAGTCTTTCTATTCTTCTTAATGCCATATTTTTGTTGCGATATGCAGATTTAATAATAATCGGCTGGGAAATTTCTCTTTCTCCAATCGAAAAATCACCTGTAGCTACAGACTCCCCTATAGCTAAACTTTTCAAAATTAATGTCCAACGTCCTCCATTTGTTGGCTCAATAAATGTTGCCACCTTTTTCAAATCTGACGCCGATTGTCGAAAATACAATTGTACAGCCGTTTGGTTTATTGCTGCCATGACTTCTTTTGAAAAATTCGATATAGACTGAGTTGCAAGAATCAAATGAACCCCATACTTTCTTGACTCCCTCAGCATTTCCATCAAAACCGAATTTTGTCTTAAGGATAAATTTTGAAATTCGTCAATAATAATTCGTATCTTTTGCATATTCTTTTCTCCTAATCGGCACTGCTTCCACAATAACCGTAATATCAGCTCTATGCATTGCTTTTGTGTAAATGGATTTACGCTCTCAAAAGACAACACATTGATACAATCTTTTTTCATATTTTTTTTACTTTTGCGAAATACATTTCCCTCTAATATATTCCACAGCTTATTATGCACTCCTGAAGCAACGTTATCATTCTGACGTTTTAGTCCTTCTGATATCGCCTGCATTTCTTCCTCATATTCTTCCTTGTTTTCAATTGCATACATTAAAGCTGTCCTTAAGGCACCCATTTGTCGTACTCCTAAATTTGCTATTGCCGAAAAAGCTTCCACTACACCAGAAATAAAATTTGTTTGCATTTCTTTTCCATTTTCGACAAATTTCATGTCTAAAAAGGAAAAATTTAATCCATCTTCTTTCGCAGAGATTAGATTGACATTTTCTATATCCTCTGAAAAGTCACACCCATTCAAATCAAACGCAATTACTGTTTCCCCCTTCTCAATAGAATCTTCTATAATTTCTTTTATTCTGGTCGACTTACCACTTCCACTTGTTCCTACCATTAAAAGATGTTCATTAGGAGATTTCTGCGAAATCCTTACTGCCATACCATCTTTCAATTCTCCAATTTTTAATTTCTGCATATTACAGCTCCCCCTCTCCATTTCCCTTATTCTCAATATAAAATGCCAAATCCTCTAACGTAAGTCCTTCATCGGTCATCAACTTTTCTTTGTGTATTTTTAGGAAACGAAATCTTTGTGTCTTTCCTGTATCAGAATTGAAACAACACACTTTCACAGTATAATTCCCACCTACATTATTACTTTCGAGCATTCCGGTATTACTCAATTCCTTTTTTATTTGTACAAACGAAGCTGTTTCCAGTAAAGGAGAACATATTTTCTTCAGTAACTGCTCTGGAATAAAATAAAATTCTTCGTCAAACAAAATTTCATTTCCTCGATTTTGCTTTTCTCGAATATCATGTACTACAACTTTTCCTTCCTCAATAGTCCGCAACACACAAGTTCGTACCGCCAGATCAGAGTCAAAGCATTCTCTAAGTCTGTCACTTTCTTCCAAAGCATGTATTGCTGAATTGAGGTATCTAAAGAACCAATGTTCAGCTTCTTCTTCATCCATTTCGTTCTTTCTAAGAATCTCTTTCCATATACTTCCAACCACAAAAATCCAAATCATAGAATCTCTGTTTTTGCTTTTTCCTCTCAACCGCATCATATATTTTGACGTTCGAAGTTGCTTAAGTCTTATCATCATATATTCTGTGTTGTTGACACCATAATCGTAAATCTCATCTTCTAACTTTTTTAAGTTTGCAAAATTATAATGCGATAACCGCCAACGGAAAATCATGCCATATTCCTCCAGCTCATTAGGAATCATCCCTGCCACAAGAAGTATCGGAAAAAAATCTGTTTCCTCCATAAACTCCTGAATTTTTTCAATTTTTTCGCATTTCCGATATTTGTACATTACAAATTGAAAATTGCAAGCCTGAATTTTTTTCTCTTTTAGCGTGGAGACTACCGAGTAAGAAGACCCCGCCAAAAAATCAAATATTTTATCTGCTTCCTCCTTATCCTCCGCAACAATAATCATCCCTCCACTACGCCTGTAACAACTTTTTTTAATTGGAAAATCGAAAAAAGCCGTTCCCAACAGCAAGCGTAAAATCCAATCTTCTTTAGGTAAGTTATTTGCCATAGTTCTTAATTTCCTCCCATACATACATTTCGCTGTAAAACTTTAGATTATTTTTTTCATCAATATACCAGCCTTTTTTCTCTGGAATATATTTCGTTATCTTTGAATTTGTCACCGCCATCACAACAATCTGTACTGCATATTCTTTACATCTACTCAGATTTTCTCCTAATATCTGTCCTCCGACAGATGCCAGTTGCCTCAAGAGATACTTTGCATTTCCAACTTTTTCTTTTTGAAGCCAAACTTTTCTTATTTCTCCTGCACATTCAAAGCTGAATAAATATCTCATTTCTTCTAGCTTTTCTAGTCGTTTGAAAACAAAAATTTCTGGATTTTTAAAATTGCATACTAACCTTTCTCTTGCATCTATCTGCAAATTTTTTGTTCTCACAGATAAAATCCCATCTGCAGACATTTCGACCAAATCAATTTGTGACTTTCTACGCTCTCGTTCTTCTTCATTAAGTAATAATTTCTTCTGGTACACAGAAATCTGATGATTTTCTCTCATTGCCAGTCTCTGATTCTCTTCCTGCAGTTTCATTTGACTTGAAAAGACCTGTTGCTGAAAGTTTTGTTCGTATTCGTTCACTTTTTTCCCTCCTTGTTCGTTGTGAATTCATCATATCACAACTGCAGTGCTAACATTTTTTATCTGAGGGAGATACTTTATCTTACTAAAGCAAAACTTTTTATCTCATACACTCTCAAATACCTCTTGTGCCCAAGTTTATTTTTCTTTCAAAAATTTTTTTCATAAAATCCTTAAAATCCACACTTTTTTCTGTTAGCAAAATTGTTTTTACACAAAATCTGGGCATTTTATTGTTCTATCTACAAAGATTTGATATTATAGTTTCATAATTGATTCCCATACGGAGGTTATTGAATTAATGAGAAAAGAATTACTTAAATCTCTGATAACTGATATCTATAAATTTTTGAAGTCTTTAAACTTCATGCATGATAACAACGCGCCTTTAAGAATAGAGGATATCATTTACTTTTTAGTAGACTATGATTCTTATGACCTTATTTCTGAACAGATTGATGATTTGGAAGAAAACGAAAAATTTTATCAATACACAAAAAATGGTACAAAAGATTTTCCTACCATTATCTTGGAGCATCCTGAACTGTTTAAAGTTCTTATTGAAAAAAGCAGGATTGAAAATCTTCTAAATAAGAAAACTCGTGACTTTCAATCTTGTTATTGTAATGGTTCTTCTAACCTAACTGAAACGAAGCTGGAAGACATTCTACAAGGAAAAATAGAGGAACTTACCTATTTATGTAAACACTATTTAGTTTCAACTTCACCAAGTGCTTATACCATGCTCATAAATTTGTTTGACCAATGTATTCTCTATTTAATCACTCCTGACTTTTCTCATACTGCTCCACGAATGATTCAGAATGCCGTATTTCAAATGAATGCAGCAAATCAATTTGCAAATTTTATCATGGAACATAGAAAAGTAATTATCTTTGGTATGCATGGAACTGGGAAATCTGTTTTTATAGCACACTTTTTAAAGGAATACCATTGTGATTATCTCTATTTATCGTATAAAAATTCCTTACAAACCACCTTACATCAGAAGATATTCTCAGACTGTAACGGCACGAAGAAAAATCTTTCTAAGTTATTGGAAAAGCCCTCTAATTCTGTTTTAATCATTGACGATATGAATCCGGATAAAGAAACCTTCATTCAAGAAGCACAAGATATGTTAAAATATAATCTCTGTATAATCATTTTGACCATACATTCCTACTGTCCGAAAGGTTATAAATCATTTACAGAGTCCTATTATAAGAATTCATATAACTACGAAAATAACAATACTATATCCAAGCAGCTTGATGATGCCATGAACTTTACTAATCAAAATCCTTACTTACTTTCTTTACTTACAATTACCAAACAAAAGCAGCCTGATTTTCATGTATCTGATTTATATCATAATGCAATGGAGCTTTCCGCCGATTCTACATTGCCTAAATTCAAGCATCCGTATCATAAAGTATATGCTGATTTTTGGGGACACGCTTATAAACTATACGACTTACAACATTACACAAAAGATTATCAAAAACACAGGAAGCATTTAAAAATCCTTTCTTGTTTTTTTGACCGCCAAGTTCCCATTCATTTTCTAAAAGATATTTTTGATGAGTATGACAAGCAGTGTATATCTGATTTAATAAATATGGGATATTTAAACCATACAGTCATAGATTCTTCTGATGTAGTATGGCTTTCTCCTGCCCTTGCCAATATGATTTTTCATCACGAAAAACCAGCTTATACCGATGCACTTATAAATCCAATCATTGAAAAACTTACCACTACTTTGGCGACTTTCCAAAATTCTCTTCAGCTTTCATTATTAGATGATATCTTATATCCATTTGCATTACGTCTAGGAAATACAGTTCGCCAAAAGAACAATGCTATGCAAAAAAATGTTTCAACTGCTCAAGAAAAATGGTGGGATTTTTTGTACTTGGCTGCCGAATATTATCAAGTAATGAATAAACCTGACATCGCATTGAAACTCCTCTCTTTTATTGCCTATCCCGAAAATATGGCTTATACAAAGAGTTCTTATGATACTTTAATGATAAATATCCTTACTGCTTGGATAACGGGAGATACTGATTCTTTTCTAAATAATATTGATACCGTCTCTTCTGTCCTCGCAAATCATATTCAATCGGATGAGGCTGAAAAAATGCTTCCTATAGGAAGGTATGTAGCATGTAATTCCTTGGATTATTTAATTTGTCGCGAACTAACAAATATATTTAAAGAATTTGAAAATGTTACAACAAATGATTCCGCCCTGAGCTATACTTATTTTTGTAATTTTATGGATATTCTGAAAGCAGAAACAAATTTCTATGCTAAGTATCCTGATTACAACTTAATTTATCATCTACTCTTTACAGATGTTTTCGTTTTGGATTATGTGAAATTAACTGAATATTTAAAAATAATCGATAGCTACCCAAATATCACTCAAAAAATTCGTAATTTATGCGTTTTTGTTCATACCTGTTCAAAAAAATTTGTTTATGAATATCTGCATTATCTTGGATATAATGGGGAATATTTGATACAGTTTATAAACTCTGCATTTTCAAAATTGAAATCTGAAATTTCTTCTGTAGTTATACTTCCCGGATTACTTGGGCAAATGTGTTCTATCGTTTGTAGTATCAATATCCTTTTTCAAGCATCTAATACAGCATTTACTACAGACTTTCCATCAGAAATTCTTTCTCTAATACAAGAAAAGACACACACATTTGCTCTTTCAGAACTCGACAATGTTTTGAAAAAATATAAAAGACCAAAATTAAATAAATAAAAGAGGAGAGATTCTTTTCGATCTCTCCTGCTATCCTATATAGCTATTGTTCTTTTTTCTAAGCTGACTTTACAGTTTTTCTTATAAAATGCAATCCCGTAACACAGAATTTCCCGATAACCGTCTCTTTTTAAATCTTCCTCATATTGTTTTGTAATAATCTGTTCTACCGCCTGACTACTTTTGGGTTCCATATCGCCATAGCTGGAAGCAAGTTTCAGTTCTATGATTACAACAGGCTTTCTTATATCAAGATTCCTTAAACAAATATCATATCGACCATCTCCGGATTCTCTATTAGAATACGCATAAAAATCGTCCATTCCATTTAATAATCCCATAATAAACCCATGATAAAAGGCTTCCTTAGTGTCAAAAAAACTGATTCCTTCCCGAAGCATCTCAGACATCATATTCTCAAAGACCGCCACATTTCCTTGCACAATACTCTCATAGAACGCTGTTAAATCTTTCTTCCTTATCCTGTTTTCAAACCACTCCATTACCGAGTTTTTATAGATATATCGAATCTCTTCATTTGGAATTCCCATAGAAATATATCTGACGTTATCTATCATTCTTTCATCACTTTTCTTAAGATATCCAGTAAAAAACAAGAAATTCCACAAATTTTCTTTCGCTTTATCCGGCTCAATATCCTCGTATGTGATATCCTCATGTATTTGTTTCTCTATACTCTGCCCTTCTATCAAAGCTTCTATTTCCTGTTTTACTCGGATATCTGCATTTTCAATCAAACTTTTCACAATACTGTTTGAACTTGTATTTGACCAAAATGGTTGTGGAAAAATATTATCGTCCTGCCACGCCTGTTCCACATAATTAATTACACTCCAGGGATTATATACCTCTGTTTTACCAAACAAATATCCGTCATACCATTTTTTTACTACAGAATAATGAGATTCTCTTCCGTAAAACCGAAGCATCTCTTTTACTTCATCCTTTGTAAAACCAAAGTGCTCTGCATAACCCGGACTTGTAATCGAAATAATTTTCAGATTATTTAATCCGGTAAAAATACTTTCTTTTGATATTCTCAGACAACCAGTAATTACGGAAAACTCAAGATATTCATTTGTTTTCAAGGCAGATTCAAATAAAGACCTGACAATCGTTATCATTTTCTCATAAAAACCCGAAAAATACGCATTCTCAAGAGGAACATCATATTCATCAATCAATAGAATACATTTTTCTCCATAGCATTCACACAAACAAGATGATAAAAACCTGAGTGCATCCAAATAATCTGCTTCGCTGCCTTTCACATCTCTAATTGCACAAAACCGTTCCTTTTCCGCCTCTGTCAAATTGTCCATCGTTAGAACTTCATCATGTCTTCGGAATTCTTCTGCAATTATTTTCTTCATCTGAATATAAGATAATTCATAAGTTGCTTGCTTCATTGACTTTAAAGAAATACTGATGACAGGATATTGTGCCATATGAGCAGTATACTTTTCTCCAACATCCATAATTTTCAAACCAGCAAAAACTTCTTTTGCATTGCAATATCCTTTTTCAAAAAAGCATTGCAGCATACTTAAATTCAAAGTTTTCCCAAAACGTCTCGGACGTGTAAATAAATTCACTTTCCCGCCCATATCCAACAACTCTTTGATGAAAAAAGTCTTATCTACATAGTAATATCCTTTTTCAATCATTTCCGCAAAATTATCAACACCTATCGGTAACGGTTTAAATCCCATACTACACGTCCTTTCATACTTACCTGTTAATATATATTATAACCGATTTCTCTTTCTTTTCCTATCCTTATTTCTCATCCGCTCATAATTATCTTTCGCATCTGTTTAAGCAACCACTTTCTCCGGCATTTCACATCTAATCCGAAACTACTTCCACCTCTCCGGTATAGCGGCTAAAATAATATACATCATCCGACAGGCGTTCCTCCACTGCCACCTGTTCTTCATTTACTGTTTTTACCATATCCCTCAATTCTGTTTTCGTAAAATCATGTTTATCCGGTACGAGAATCAGCTCATGCACGGAACTTGGCAGGATATAAAAATCACAGCCCTGTTCTTCTGCAAACTGACGCAGCAAATCTGTACGCAGGATTCCAGCCGCACCGTAAAATTTATCGTTATTCGTTAGTACAAACTGCATCCCATCCGTCTCCTCCGGCTTTGGTTTTCCTAAGATTTCAAAGATGATTTCCTCCAAATCTCGAATCGTATACTCTGCCTTCCGCAAGTTCTCCAAAGCGGTCTCTGCGACCTCTTTCTCTGTAATTCCCCAGTATTCCAGCATTTGATGTTCGATGTCATATTCTGCCCTCATTCCCTCAGAATTTTGATACTCCACCCGAAAGGTCATGGCAAGATTGCAGAATATTCGGTGCGGAAGCCGTTTCAGCCGCTCACGATTCCATTCCCTGTTCACCATGCGTATCCGCACACAGGCTTTCTTTTCCTCCCAGGTTCCCCAAATTTCCTCTATCTTTATCGGCTTTTTCATTTCCAGTACTTCCTTTACAAATTCCACACACACTTCCATACTTTTCCCATTTTGAAACTCCTCATACAAATCCTGTAAATGGATTGCCGGAATAATATTTGTACCTTCCATACGGACAGTTAGCATATCTTTCTCATACTGGTTATTCTTCTTTTCCGTCCGAAAACAAACCTCTTCCTCCACAACTTTCTGTACTTCCCATCGCAATATTTCCTTAAATTCCATATATCCTAACATACCCTGTTCCTCCTGTTGTTTCACTCTTCATCTTTTGTTTACGCTGTCTTTTCCCGATACTCTACATCCCAAATCTCCTGACCTTGAATCTCACTCATATCCTCTGAAAATTCTGTCTTAATCGTCTCATCATTCGACAATGCCTTTCGGAAATCCGTCTTTAACGGTGCATATTTCAAAGCCTGTTTGATAACTGTCTTCTTTGCCATTCCAATATAATTACTCTTCCAAGGGCTGAAAGAAGAATCAAACGCTTTTGAATATTCCTTTGCATACACATCCATCGCAGCTTTACTCATTACCTCAAAACCGAATCCTCCATTCACGAGCTTAAAGAAGCCATAAAATAAACGGACTTCTCCCCGCTCTCCTAAAGTCGGGCAGTGTTCCAGTTTCGGATTCAAACCCAATTCATAGGAAAAATCATCATTTTCATAAACCGCCTGCGCAGATATAATCTGCATCTGCGGATTCCTATAGCTCAAATCAATCAGCCCTTTATAGCCAATCTGAAACTGACATTCCATTACGCCTTTGTTATTGTAAGGAATCAGATACGCCTGCCCTAACGGGGTATTCGGTTCTAATCCAAGCTGCGCTGCATTCATAAGCGCCGCAAGAAAACTCATCTGTGTACACTCTCTTAATTTCGGTGTTGTATTTAAAGCTGACAACGCCATCCTTGTGAACCGCTCCGGCGTGATGACTTCCGGCAATGCCTTTTTGATTTCCGGTTGCATCGCCTTAATCAAGTCCTCAATACTCATAGATTTCGTTAGCTTTTTCTCTACCTTTGTACTCTCTGCTTTCTTTGCCAATTCTTCTTTTACTCCTGCCATTTCTCTTTCCCTCCATAAAAATACACAAAAATAAGAGGCAGACTGTTACATCCACCTCTTGACTTCTGTTTCCGTTATTTCATTTCTTTTAAATATTTTTCTACTTTTTCCAAGAAAATTTTTGCATTTGCAAGCTGATTCTCTGTTTCCGTTCTTCCTACTATGAAAAAATCATCATAATCTGATTTTTCTCTCAAGAATGAACTACTTTTTATGATTACGGACAATTCCTTATCCATAATCCCTTCCTTAATATACTCCTTATTGAAGTATGCAATCACTCCCGAATGTTTGGAAGAATCAAAACCTTTTAAAATATTCATGGCTCTCATTGCGTGGAAGATTACATAATAGGAACGGTTTAAGGAAGTCTTATACTGACCAATCTCTAAGTTTCCCTCCGCTGCTGAAAGCATTTCTTTCGCCCTCTCCATGCGGTATCCCGCTAATTCTCTTAAGCTGCTTTCCACAAAACAACACCTTCCTCTCTGATATTCTTATAAAAAGGAAGGATTTCTCCCCATTTTTCCAACTGTTCTCCCTGAATATCAACGATTGAAAACACCCTGTCATATCGAATATCCATTTCAGCAGACCAGCGAATAAACTGCTCCTTCTCTATTTCCTCCATCTCTTTTTTCATAATGATTGCAATATCAATGTCACTTTCTTCTGTAGCTTCATTTCTTGCAACAGAACCATATAAGATAATCGTCTGAATATCATTACCAAAAATCAGCCGCAATCCTCGAACCAAATCTTCTTTCATTTTCTCAGACAACATCCATCTCACCTCTTTCCATGATGCCCGCTTTTCACTCAGATAGTGTTTCCCTATGTCTACATTTTATCATAACCAGCTATGTGAAACAATCCAAATCCCCTAATTTCAATTCATCCATAAAAGTGCTTACCTCTTACGCCGCTTTTACCGTAAACCTCCGGCTCAATACCGATTTCTTATACTTCTCATAGATTTCCGGCTGTTCTTCTTTTAAGCGCTTCTCATCTAAACGGTTACTCTGCACTGCTTTCCATGACACTCGATACTGCTCATTTTCTGCAATCTCTGCCTCTCCGAGATACAGTTTTAACTCTTGTTCAATCTGCCGTTTCTCCGTATCCATCTTCCCGATGATCTCCGAAAGCTCCTGACGCCGTTTTATTTTATCGTTAAATCCCGTCAAAGGAATGGTTTCTGCGATAGCCTGTTTATAATATTCTGCAATGACACTGTCTGCAAGTTTAGAACCGTCAGGACTTGGCATCTGCCTTTTCAGCACATAGTTCTCCCAAAAATTCTGCTCAATTCGAATCAAATCCGCAATCATTTCCTCATCACGTTCCATTCGATAATACTTAAACTCTCTTCCATAAATTAAAACAGCTATGTACCACGCATCTGCATTACATACTGCCATATAATGAAGACATTGTATTTGGTAGGAGAGTGGAATTTTGCCATTTTCCCACTGTTCGGTCGTATATGGGCTTGCTGTCTTACATTCCAATCCTGCATTTTCTCCTACAACCATGCGGTCTACATCAGCAAGCATAAAAGGATATTTTTCTTGATAAAACATTGCATTGGCGCGTCTGACCTTTTTCCCAGTTGCCTCTGTAAATCTTCGTGCTACATAATCCTCAAATTCCCTTCCTTGCCGCATAGCCTCGTTGTCAATCTCTTCTATTTCCTCAGAAATCTTATCCTGATACACCTGCATGGCTGTCCGATATGGGTTCAGTCCACAGACTGCCCCCGCATCAGAACCCCCAATCCCTTGCTTCCGGTATTTAAGCCATTCTTTTTTGTCTAAATTCAATGTCGATACCAATTTTTTCATGCTGCAATTTCCTCCATTTCTTCTTTTTTTACTTTCTGATACTTTTCCTGAAGTTCATCCACATTTTTCTCAAGAGAACGCTGCAATTCTTCCATATGAGAATCCTCCTCTTTCAGCCATCGGTCATAAAGAAAAGCCAAAAGATTCGGAAATACAAGAAGAGTTTTTAATACTTCCAGTTCCATCTTTTGGCTCATGTCCATTAGTAATTCATATAGATTAAGCATCGTATCAATCTGATATGCCCGCTCAAACAATACTTCTGCACTTTGCTTTAACATTCTCTTTTTAAACCGGCTGTTCTCCAACCCAATCTTAATACAGAACAATTCCCTTAATTCCTCGTCCATCTCTCTTCCCCCTTACGCTGCTTTCATCATTTGATATGCCTTATCAATCAGCGGATTGCCCTCTACTGTTCTTGCAAACAGATTTTCTTTATAGTTTGCTGTCCTGCGTAACGGTTCTGCATGAGTGGCAAAATCACTTACGGCATTCACGAAAGCATACGCATTTTTTCCGACATCTTTTAAATCCGGTGCGTCAAAATATCGCATCTTCATATCTTCCCGAAGACGTTTCATATTTTTTATCTGCTGTGGGGTAGAATCTTCTTCAAGTGGCAATAAAATTTCAATATACTCTAACACCTGCTGGTCGGTCAGTTTCTTTCGGCGAAGCGTTTCAAACTCTTTTCCAAGACTGTCCATATATTTTTCTGCCATAAATAAAGTGTCTTTTGCCTCCTGCATCTTTCCTTTAATATCTCCAGTGTGAATCATTGACCACGACCGTTTTGCCGTAGACAATGCCAAGTTCAATGTGTTCTGACACACAACCCGAATCGGTGTGATTGCTGCCTTGATTGCCCCCGAACCGTCATGGGAGTTGAAGAATACTAGATATGGACTGATTCTTTCGCCGGAAATAATGTACTCATGTGGCAGATGTGCCAGTAACCATACTTTTCTTCCGCCCTGCAGACTGCCTGCAGTTTCATAGCGGACACCTTCTCCTAACAGTTCATCTGTGAAGGCAAAGGTTTCCTGATTTTGTACAATCTTATAGCGGTCTGTGACAACGCCCAATACCTGACGGTCTGTATCTCGGACATTTGCCTTGTACCCTTCTATTAATTCCTCTGTCCCGGTGTAAATTGGTTCTTGAATCACATTCCAGTCTAAGCTTGCTGCTGTCAATGCTTCTTTAGAATTTAGTGCCTCATTGACTCTTGTTCCTAATCCATGCCAAGGTGTTTCCCTCACATAAAACATATTCTCTACGCTTGCTGCCATAATCATTTCCTCCTTATTTTCTCAATCTTTTTTTCTTATGCTATTTTACTTTCTGTGTCTTTCCAACTCTCCCATTCCAGCGTATTCGCAATGCTGTGGAACTCCTCATCGCCTAACACAATATGATCCAACACCTCAATATCTAACAGTTTCCCTGCTTCTCTCAGTTTTTTGCTAATATCAAAATCACTACTGCTCGGGCGTGAGTCTCCTGATGGGTGGTTATGGAAGACAATGATGGATACGGCATTGCTTAAAATAGCATTTTTAAACACTTCCCGCATCCCCACCAAACATTGATTGACCATCCCCACCGCGACCACTTCCATACTGATTGGCTGTAACTTTCCATCCAAACAGCACACTAACAGATATTCCTTGTCCGCATTTTCAAACAAAGGCTTCGCAAGCTCTGCCGCATCCCATGCACTGCGAAGACAAACACCTTCATTCCAATACGATTTCTCACGAACTGCGATTGTCCGTATGACTGAAACTCCGTTATGCTCCAGTTCTTCTACATTCTGTAATTTCTTTTTGACCATAATCCCTTTACTCCTCCTTTGAAATTTCCTCGATTGCTACTGCAATTACTCCTAAGATTGCAATCAAAATCTTCCCCATGTGATACCTCCTTTTCGCGCATAGAAATAGAGCAGAACCACTAAAGATTCTGCTCTGTCCAATATTGTTTCACTGTTATAATATGTAATTGAAAATGGATATTTTTACTTTTTTAATTTAACACGAAAGTGTCAGTTTCTTTTTATTTTATGACTTTAGTCAGGGATTCTACTATTAATTGTTTCCCAATAAGTCACAAAGAAGTTAGGTGTATCATCTGCCGCCATACCATCATAATTAGCATATATCAATAAATTATCACCTGTCATTATAGTATCAAATGAACTTCCACTCCTGCTTTGAACGATAATTTCTTGACCTGATGTATATTCTGTTGCTTGAATATACACGTCTCCATATTCATCCTGACCTTTTCCAGATACAGTTAAAATCATTGCGTATTCATCATTGTCATTCGGATTTCTTCTTTTCACCTCATCTAAAGACAAACTAGCACCATCTACAAAATGGAACCAATCATTCACTACATCTCCTTTATTATAGCCTTTGGGCAAAAAATACGATTTTGGTGTTCCATCTTCATTATACCAATACCCCAATACAATTTCATCAAAAACGGAAGTACTATCATGGAATTTTACATAATCATAAATTGTTGGATCAAATCCTCCATAATTCATGCCATCACCATCTATATCTCCAATTGAATCACAATTCCCTTCGTTTGCAAATGTTTTTAACTTTTCTAATGGTGAAAGATTATTGAACTCTTCTTTTGCTTTTTCATGTTCCTTTTCTTGAATTTCGTCATAACTTCCACCTTCAATCTTAATTGTAGCCTTTTTACTGGTTCTTTTAAAATCTCCCCATGGTTGTCCTGACCCTGATGAAAACTGGATGTAATCTTTATTGTCTTTATCAGTCCAAATTACTGTACAATATTTTCCGCTAACAGAACTGTATCCGTCAGTATAAATTACATTATCTTTAGTAGCAACTTCTTCACTATCATCTTCACTCAACCCACCTATACCTTTAAATGACATCACAGCCGTACCACTTTCAATATCTGCTACAATTTTGATTGTGGCGTTTAATTTTTCATCTTCATAAGTTCCTGTAAAATAATCTTCTCCTTTAGCTTTCCCTTTAAACACTTCAGTATCTTTCTTATTAGAAATTTCTTCTGTTTTCTCATTTTCTTTAGAAGTTGGTTTATCAGAATCTTTAGAGCCACAAGCAACCAAAGATAATACCATGAATCCACTCATTATAATTGCTAAAATTCTCTTTTTCATATTTTTCCCTCTTTATCGTATTAATTTTTATTTCACTACATCGACTGATTCTTATCCTTTTCCAAAGATATAACTTGTTGTCTTATATATTTGGAATCATTTCAATTAGTTTTAATACTATACTCAATTGGATACTTACCAATCCATATCCTGCCACTATCCCTGTTATCAATCTTCTTAAATTTGTCGATTCCAAAATTTCTTTATATTGTATTTCCCAATCTAAAAACATAATTGTACAAAAGATAATACTTAGAAATATATTAGGTTTTATAAACCAATATAAAATCAATGCCAGTACTCCTCCTAAATATACTCCTGTACATCTTGCACAGACTGGGAACTGATAATTTCCTACAAAAAAACTTCTTTCAGGCATTTGATGACATCCACAAAAATGACCTATCCTCATTAGGCACTTCCATAATTTCATAATTATATATCTCGCCCCTGTCCATCATTTATATTGATAATATAATTAACACCAATACTTCCTTTTGCTTTAAAACATAAAAAATTTCCCGCCAATTGTGTTTCTGAGCCAAGATACAAATCACTAGGTATTTTAATTTTTCTCTTTTTTTCATCTAATAATGTGTATTCTATGATATTCTTATCTTTCTGATAATATATTCTATCTCCTGACAAGCACATGCCTGTTGCAAGTTCTTCTAAAGTATATAATTCTTTAGTATCCATATCATACATTTTCAAATCAAGATTCATTGTTCCACTATAGAAAAATACTTTTCGATTGGCTATTACAAATTCCTTGATTTTCTCGTTTTCCATAACTTGTTCTACCGCGCCGGATTTTATATTATATCTATATAATTTTTTCTTTTCTCCTAAATTCACAAAATATAACTCATTGCCTTCTTTAACTATCAATTTTCCACACAAAATATTAGTTAACAATGCTTCTTCCGTTTTAGTAGCCAAATTCATCCGCATCATTTTCTTATCTCTAACATAATACAGCCATTCACCAACCACCCTAAAAATTCCTATTCCTTTTGGTGATTCTATAATCTTCTCAATGCTGATATTTCTATTTTCCAAAGAATTCCAACTAATTCTACTAATTTGTGATTGGCTTCTAAAATATAAATAATTCTTATCTGAATCAACACACAAAATTGTTTCATATTTCGGCAGTTCAAATGAAAAATACTGTCCATTAGCACTTATTTCGATTAATTCTGATCGATTTTGCAAAACAGAACTGCTCTCTGTAAAAATATACAATTTCCCTTTATGGTTCCATACTGAACTGTTATTTTGTCCATTTTTGTCCTCTATCTCTTCTGAAATCATCTCTACAGAATTTGGGGTATCCATTAATATGCTTTGCAAAAATCTAAGAAACACTCGCAATTTATCACCCCAAATGTGTTGTGCCTTTAAGAATTCTATTAAAGAAACATCTTCCGACCTATTCTCTCCAAACGAATCACAACGAATTTTAATTGTATTTTTATCTGAATAAACCGTCTTTATTTTCGAATAAGGACTTCTAAAAATCGTCTTCCCATCATAATAAATAAATTCATCTGCAAGGAAAATGATTCCGTTATAAAGATTTAGATTCCATCCATAATCCGCTTCTTGGTAAATTGCTTCATCCAAGGACATATATTCGTCTCCTAACGAATCAAGTTTATTACCTATTTTTTTTAATGTTTCATCCTTTTTTGCTACTATACAGCATACTATGTCAGGTATATTTTCTTTAAATACTATTGGAATAAGAACAGATACTAACTCTTTAGCAACATAATGGTTATCATATGAAATATTTCCCTCCAGTTCTGGGAAAGCATCAAAATACCCTATAGAACTTCTTATTCTTTTTAGATACTCTGTCGAATCATCTAGTTTTATAAAATTTACTTTTCCATCAAATTTATCTATTGCATTTTTTACTTCATACATTTCCTCCGTCATTCCATGCTGAAACTTTGAACCACAATCATCACATGTCCAGTAGGAAATACGCTCTGTATTTACTTTAGTTTTACCCCCTATTCCACATAAAGCACCTAAAATATTTCCAAATAGTAATGCACCACAACACCCCTTACCACAACTATAACTTGATGACTGTATTGTATTCGTCGTCTCAATGACACGACATTTTTCACTTCCACATTTTGGACATCGCATCCACTTTTCCTCCTCATTTCCCAGCTTTCTTATTAACAAGTAAAACTCTCACTCTATCAACAAATTCCTCTTCGACTTGCTTCTTCTTCAATCATTTGAATTGCTATCTCTTTACGATTGCCACTATAGCGATTGTTATACAGATATTCAATTTCTTGATCTGATTTACTTCTTAACTTCTGTCTCATTTCTTTTACCATCCTATTAGCTGTTTTTTCAACATGTTCTTCAAAAAGTCCAAATAATCCCATAATTTTTCTCCTTTTTACATTAGTCTCTCATTAAATTAAATCCAATCATCTTTCCCTGATGCAATATCTCTCATCATTTTTCTTTCTTCATGTTCTCTTTTAATAATTCTTTTTGATGATTTCCACAAATCTCTCGGTGTCTCTTTCATATTAGCCTGCTTAGAGCGACTACAATGTTTGCAAATACACTGCAAATTAAATTCTGAATCTCCACCTCCAAACTTTTTAGGAATGATATGATCTATGTCCATATCTCCCTTTCGGAAACTTCTTCCGCATTTCACACACTTGTACCATCCATTGTTATTGTCATAAACATCATTTCTTTCAAAATATTTTTGCCTATATCCCATTTCTCCCCTCCTACCAATCATTTATAACTAATATTTTTATACTTACAGATAATTATACTCCAACTAAACAAATATTACAATGAGATAAATACAATTAGGAGTTTATTATATGGACAAATTAAATTTTCAACAAATCGGCGAACAACTAAGAACAATCCGGCTATCTAAAAATCTGACACAAGAATATATCGCCAATGCTGCTGATGTAAACACCAGCCACATCAGCAACATTGAAAACAACCGTGTCAAAGTATCTCTTTCTACTTTAGTTCAGATATGCAACGCTTTAGACACTACCGTTGACTATGTTCTCTCTGAAGAATACAATGATTCTTCTTCCGCTATTGAACAAGAAATACTTCACGAACTGCACGCTTGCAGCAACGAAACAAAAGAACAGATTTTGAAAATTGTAAAGGCTTTACAGTAGTTGTTTTGCTGTATAGCACTCTGCCATCAACATCACTGCATACTGAAAGCCTTTAATAAATCCCGTTTCTTCTGCAAACTCTGTTACTGCAAATAATTCATCCCGAACTTCTTCATAGTTCTTTACATCCAAACATAACCTGTCTCTTTGTAATAAACTTTCCACTTCTCTTTCTATGTCCTTCCCAGCTTCTTTCAAGTAATCTGTTTCCGATAACAAAAACTGATAGATTTCTTTTGTTTTTTCATTCATAACTTTCTTCCCCTTTCACGGAACGTACCTATGTTCCAAATTACATAAATAGCAGCCAATGAAGTTTCCCCCATTGACTGTTTCCATTCCTTCTAATCCGTATCCCTTTTTCTTCTTTCCTCATTATATTTCTTCTTTTTATTTATGCATCTCACCTTTGCACGGGGACAATATTTATCACAATGCTGACAATACGTCTTATGCTGTGCTGTCCTTCCCTTTTTACACTGCCCCAGCGAAATATAATATTTACATGGTATTTCCCTGTATTTTGCCATAGCTGCTCTCCTTTACTTGCTTCCGTCCTTGAAGTTGTAAATCGGTTTCAAGATTTTCTGAATTTCTACTGTATCCTGAATCTGTTCTGCAATCTCTTCCATTCCACGATAGGCAAACGGTGCTTCATCTAACGTTCCCTTTCCAATGCAGGAGCAGTAAATCCCCTTCATCTCTGCCTTGAACTGTGAAATTGTATGTTGTTTCCTAATCTCTTCACGATTCATAATCCGACCGGAACCATGCGGGGCAGACTCATTCCACTCTGCATTCCCCAATCCTTTCCCTAATAAAATCCCTGCCTTCATGTGAATCGGAATAGCCACAGCTTCCCCCTTCTTGGCGGAAATTGCACCTTTTCTTAGCATCAGCACATCTTCTGTCTGCTCCACGTAATTATGAGGAATGGAGAAATTTTCTTCCACTTTCCACTTCATTCCTTTTGCCAGTTCATCTAAAATGCAGGCTCGATTCAGCTCTGCAAATTTTTGTACAACCTGAATATCATGCAGATAGTTCTCCATCAGGTTACCGGATAAATACGTCAGTTCATACGGTATTTTTATACCTTGTTCTTGAAGTAGCTTCTGCCCCTCCCGCAGGTAATATTCTGTCACTTCTTTTCCAAGATGACGGCTGCCTGAATGAATCGCTACATAAAGACGTCCATCTTCATCTTTCTCAACCTCAATGAAATGGTTCCCACCGCCAAGCGCTCCAAGGCTTACACTTGCTTTTTCTGCATTGACTGCTTTTCTGCAATGCAACTGAGAGAAATCAAATGTTTCCGAAAATCGGTGCGGTCGCTTCCTAATCTGAAAACCGGAAGGTATTTGTTCCCGAATGATTGTATCCAGTTTTTGGAACTCGATCTTCTTCTGTTTCAATTTTGCAATGGTAATCCCACAACCTATGTCAATCCCCACCACCATAGGCATAATCATTTCCCCTATGGTCGAGGTAAATCCAATCGTTCCTACCCTGCCCGGATGGACGTCCGGCATAACCCGAACTTTACAGCCCTGAAATGCCTTTTGGTCGCAGAGAAGCTGTATCTGCGCCAGTGCATATGTTTCTATATTATCTGTGAATATATTTGCTGAAGTATAGACTCCATTTAGTACTTGCATAATCGTTTCCTTTCTTTTTAACAGGTGCTTTTTGTAAAAATGGGTACAAAAAACACCTCTGTTATTCAGAAGTGCAGATTATCCAAGTATGCAAATGGATTCAGATATTTTGAAATGATTCATCTGAACTATATTTTACTGCCATCCATAAGGATAACCCGACTTCTTTTTTCTGCTGTTAAGTTACTTTGTGTATTTGTTTTCTGTGTCATAATTATCCTCCTTTCGTGGCTGTTGTTATTTTTGTTACAACGCAACTATATTCTTTTCTTCCTATATTGTCAATACATTTTTTCTTTTTTATCTTGACATCTGATAAAATCTAACATTAAATATTAAAATCTACGAACATCTATTTGAAACGTCCGTTACCGATGGTAACCATTGAGGTTGTGGCACAAAATAAAGAAATTTAATCTCAGGATAACCTAAAATGCATCTTGAGAAATATCTTTATTTTGCCTAAAATCTTTTGGTTACCTGTCAAATTATGCCAACCCCATTCTCTATTTAAACTCCGTTTCCTATCGCGTCTTATATTCATTATCTATATTCTTGTACCTCTATGTCTATAGCATCTATATCCCTGTCTCATATATATGTTATGTAACTATAATATGATACTTCTGAATATCAAACATTAAAATATAACAAAAAATATTACTCTTAACTAAGGAATAAAAAATAGAAACTTCAGAAAGGACTCGATAAAAATGAAAACAACTAAATCTGCCGAAATCAAAACTCGCTGCACCACTGAATTGAAAGAAAAACTAAATGAAATTGCCAAACAAAAGAACGTATCTGTTTCTACAATTATTACCAGTTGTCTTGAAGCCTACATCTATTACGGTGATTCATCACTCAATGCTGCATCACTGTCATCCAAAGTAGAAATAAATATAATCAAAAATGCTGTCTCAAATTCCATTGCTATTGACAGCTCTATTCCACGAAAATCAAAAGAACGTCTTATGAAGGAGATGAACAAACTATGTTAAATATCAATTTGATTATTGTAGATGAATCTTATGATTCAAGTAATGCCATAGAAAACACTATCAATTATATTTTCAGATTAGATAATAACCTACATTTTATTTATGGTGTATTTCCACCTGCCAAAGATAAAATCATAGATTTATATGAATCTCTTCGTAACTGCCTTCCTCAGAATACCTGTCCACAACAAGTGCAGCATTTGATTTTTTCTATAAAGGATTTTAATGTAGAACACATAGATTTGCTCTTGCAGTTTTCAAACCAAGTTGCTATCTTGATTTCTCAATTCTTTCCTATCTGTTTTGCCCTACATGACGATACAGATAATCCCCACATACATTTTATCATTTCAACAACAAGTCATCGTCCTGACACATCGCCTTTCATTGGTTCCGTATTTAAAAATTTTCTCGGACAAATATATTCATTAGCGTCTAATATGGGGATTAACTTAATGGAGGTGAAATAACATGCTTGAAGCTTATGATGACATTTTAACGATTCCGGAGGTTGCCGATATCCTTAAAATAGGCACCTCTCAAACATATAAAATTGTCCGCTCCGGGCAATTAAAAGGATTTAAGGAAGGAAAAGACTGGAAAATTCCTAAGAATTGCCTGATTGCGTATATTAACCAAAGAATCTGTTATTGATTGATTTACTTACATCAACATCAAAGGAGTTTTTCACACAACACTAAATCCATCTTTGTCACATACATAAAACACCGGACTGAAACAATCAGTCCGGCTGTCCTTATCCTAATTTTCTTTGATATAACTTATATAGATTTTCAATTACATACTAACTTCTCAATTTTCAAGCTTTCAAACAAAACATACTATCTCTCTTCTTTAATAGCCAAAACCTCATCTTCTGTAGCTCCTGAAATTTTACAAACCTCAGAAATCGGATAATTGTTCTCCAACATTGCAAGAATAACTGCTCGTTCCTTTTCTTCTCGTCCTTCTGCTCGTCCTTCTTCTCGTCCTTCTTCTCGTCCTTCCAATTTTCCTTCTTCTTTCAATTTTTCCAATGCTGTGCACATATTGTTTACCTCCATATTTCTACCCATGCTAATCAGTTCCTTTGAACCTGTCATTTGCCCGATGACTGTCAACAGATCTGCACCAAGTTCCTTAGTTCCATATTTTTCCCGAATTTTATCAAAATGTCCTGCAAATGTTTCCCTCGTAATCTCAAAAACACTTTGAACATCTGCGTTATTGAATATATATTTGGCAGAATCCCGTACTTCCAAAAGATTCATCTTATAATCAGAAAAGATAGCGGCAATTTCTTTCGGCATTTCCACAATCATATCTTTCAAAGAATACGGTCCATCCCATTGTTTTTCTCCATAATACACAGTCAATGTAATAACCGGATGAAGTCTGTCTTCTTTCCTCATCTTTGACAAAAACTCATCTTCTGTCTTTTTCTCTGTGTCCTTTTTATATTTGCGTGTAATTTCCTTATATTCTTTCAGATAACTCATTGCATCATATACCATATGGCGCAACGGCATTGCATAATGGATATGCTGTTGAGATTCAATTCCAAGAACGACAAACTCTACTCCATAAGCTGTCTTTTTAATCACATCCCTTGTTCGAGATAGCGTTTCCTTATAATCTTTTAACTGAATAACCCCTGAAACATCTGTATCCATTTCATGTAAGGCGTCTGGTTTAATCACTTCTTTACCGCCGAATACAACTACATTAAACAAATCTGCAAAACGGTCATTACTACGCCAAAAATCTTTAAATATAATATCTGCTTTTGTATGCTCCACGTAAGTTCCTCTTTTCTACAACTAAACACTCTTCTGTTACTGTCATTATATCAAACTCTAAACGGTCTGACAAATTGATTTTATTAATCTGAAATAGCCATTTTATTTGATTTTTCCTTCATTTTTAATGACTAATTCGTTGATAATAAGATTTCTGTAACCCCGAATAAGTATTGATTCCGGGGTACAGAAACAAGGGATACGACTTTACTATCACTTCATCTACTGCTTTCGACCACAAATGGATGCACGGGCGAAATATCTTTGAAAGTATCTCCCGTATTGTAGATGAGCTCTTTGACAATTATCTTTCAAGACCGGGGGTACGGCAACCGATTTTAACTCAGTATTGTGACGGACAGAGGGTACAGTGCCCGAACTGGATGACACAATGGGGCTCAAAATATCTGGGAGATCAAGGCTATTCTGCCATTGAAATCTTACGAAACTTCTACGGCAGCAACATGTACATCAACACTGCCGAGGAAATTTCCGGCATCCCTGCCTCGTGGCCCGGTCAACCCCTAGACATCGGTTCATCCGGAAGTAAGATCCGACAGATACAGGAACAGCTTAATGCCATTGCCAACGCCTATCCTGCTCTTCCGAAAATTTCCGTAGACGGAGTCTTTGGAGAAAACACGCAAAACGCAGTCAAAAAATTCCAGCAGATTTTCGGACTTCCTGCCACAGGAATTATTGATTACTCCACATGGTACGAAATTCAGGAAATTTACGTAGGCGTCACCAGAATTGCAGAATTAGTATAAAAAAGCTGCCACATAAAATAAATATCGAGAATATCTATACATTTTCGCCAAAACTGCATAGATATTCTTGATTATTCTTTCATGTGACAGTTCCATTATAATCTTCGAAAATCATTAAACATTACAAATACCATTAAAAGCATCAATAAAACCAATCCCGCAAAATGGATCATGCCTTCTACATTTGGATCTAATTTCTTCTTTCGTACAGCTTCAACTGCAAGAAAGACAAGTCTTCCTCCATCTAAAGCCGGAATAGGAAGTAAATTCATAACACCTAAATTAGCCGAAAGCAAAATTGCCCAGTACAGCATTTGCAACCATACCATTACGCTGCCTTCCTCTTTCGCCTCTTCATAAGAATCGCCAATAACATCAATAATTCCCACCGGACCGGAAAGATCATTTACGCTAAATTGTCCTTTTATCAACATCATAAGACTTTCTATCGTATTAGAAATCCAATACCGCACTTCAGAAGCGCTGTATCTTAATACACCTAAAAAATTCGTTTTTTCCCGATATAAATTATAGATGAAACCAGTGTCTACCTGCTTTGTCATCTGAGGTTTTAAAGAAAGTGTTTGTATCTCCCCATCTCTTTCAATTCCCAGACTAATCGCTGAGCCATCCAGTGGATTTTTTTCCCAATACTCCTGTATTTCCTGACTGGTTTCAATCGTCTCTCCATTAATTTCCCTGATAATATCTCCTGCCTGTACTCCTGCTTCCATCATTGCACCATTTAAAACGACCTGTGTAATTTCCGGCTCACTATCCGGTGTAGGCACATAAGAAAATCCCAGCATATATTTTTCTTCACTGTATGCTTCAAAGGAAACTTCCTTTTTCTCGCCATTTCGTTTATAAGTCAGGGTAATTTCTTCGTCATCCAAACCATGAAGCATCATATAAGAGTCCAAGTCTCTTCCCAAAACAATGCTTCTCCCTTGAAATTCCGTAATAATATCCCCCTCTTGAAGTCCTGCTTTGGCTGCAGGAGAACTTTCTTCTACCTTTAATACACGAGCAGGATCATATCCTGCCACGCTGGTAATAATCATGGCAAACACAAAAGCCAGAATAAAGTTAAAAATCGGTCCTGCCGCAACAACAGATATTCTCGCCCACACGGATGCTTTATTAAAAGAGCCTTCACTGGCATCGTCATCATCTTCTCCCACCATCATACAGGAACCACCTATAGGAAAAAGCTTTAAAGAATAACGGGTTTCTCCTTTTTGGGTAGACAAAAGTCTAGGTCCCATCCCCAAAGAAAATTCTGTAACTTTAATTCCATTTCTCTTTGCCAAAAGAAAGTGTCCCAACTCATGGAAAATAATAATGACGGAGAATATCAAAATTGCTATTAAAATTTTCAATTTACCACCTGCCCTCAATTCTCTTATATATGTCTTGTTCAATATTCAAAATTTCTTCAATCGTAGGATTTAAAATTAATTCATGCTCATTCATGGCATTCTCAATAATTTCATAGATATCTAAAAATCCGATTTTTCGATTTAAAAACAATGCCACTGCTTTTTCATTGGCTGCGTTAAAAACAGTGGGCATGGAGCCTCCTGTTTTCGATGCCTGCATTGCTAACGGCAGTCCTTTAAAGGTCTCCATATCAGGATTTTCAAAAGTAATGGATGCCAGCTTTGCAAAGTCCAAACGTTCCCCATCTAAATATTTACGCTCACCTTCATATAAAGCATACTGAATAGGCAGACGCATATCAGGTGTACCAAGCTGTGCCATAATACTTCCATCTTTAAATTCAATCATAGAATGAATAACACTTTGTGGCTGTACGACTACTTGTATTCTATCCAAATCCACATCAAATAACCATTTTGCTTCCATGACTTCCAACCCTTTATTTACTAAAGTAGCAGAATCAATAGTAATTTTCTGTCCCATAGCCCAATTAGGATGCTTTAAAGCATCTTCTACACGCATATTTTTCAATTCTTCTGTTTTCTTTCCACGGAAAGGGCCGCCGGAAGCAGTAATCAGCAGTTTTTCAATGGTTTTTGGATTTTCTCCGTTTAACGCCTGAAAAATTGCACTGTGCTCGCTGTCAACCGGTAAAATTTTCACATTGTGCTCTTTTGCAAGAGGCATAATAATATGCCCTGCTGTTACAAGGGTTTCTTTGTTTGCAAGAGCAATATGCTTTCCTGCACAAATAGCGGCAACCGTAGGACATATTCCAATCATCCCCACAATGGCGGTCACCAGAATTTCCGCTTCCTCCATAACCGCCAGCTCAATTAAACCTTCCATTCCGCCTACTATTTTGCAGTCAGTGTCCTGTACACGAAGCTTTAATTCCTGCGCTTTCTTTTCATCTCCCACCGCTGCCAGCCTTGGAGAAAACTGACGGATTTGCTTCTCCAGCAAATCAATATTTCTTCCCGCAGCAATTCCTACCACCTGCAAATCATCATTTTTGCTGACAATATCAAGGGTTTGTGTTCCTATGGAACCTGTTGAACCTAAAATTGCAATTTTCTTCATACGCTTTCCTCTTTATATTAAAACACTGGCAAGGAAATAAATAAACGGAGCTGTAAAAATAACACTGTCAAAACGGTCCAAAACACCGCCGTGCCCCGGAATAAGTTTTCCGTAATCTTTTATTTCCTTATTTCTCTTAATGGCAGATGCCGCCAAATCTCCTACCATGGAAATCAGCGCACCTACCGCACAAATCACTGCATACATCAATGGAGTATGACCGTCTGCCTGATTGACACCGGAAATCAAAAGTGCATAGAGCGCTCCCAAAAGCGCTGCGCCTAACACACCGCCTACACCGCCTTCAACGGATTTTTTCGGACTTAATACCGGCGCCATTTTATGCTTTCCGATTAACATTCCCACACAGTAGGCACAGGTATCGCTCCCCCAAGAGCTTAAGAAAATCAAGCCTACCAGCCATGCACCGCCCTCTAAGGTTCTCGTTTTATAAATATAGGACAGCATAACCGCAACATAGAAAATGCCGAATAAGGCTGCCATAATCTGTTCTGCTCTATATTTTGGATACGTAAACACATAGACACACATAATGAGTACAAGGGCAAACAGTAAAATCATCATGGAAAATTCATCTGTTTTTACCCAAAGCAGTGAAAGGTAATACAAAACCGTTCCTACATACCCTGCGATTTCCAATGCCCCAAAGCCCTTCTGGTGCACCTCCATGGCACGATACAGCTCTCCTACTCCGATTAATGAAATTGCCAGAAGCACAGCAAATAATATAGGACCTCCTGCGGCAACAGAAGCGACTGCAATCGCCACAAGAACAATTCCACTTAAAAGTCTTGTCTTAAACATTCTACTCCTCCTTTACGCCACCGTATCTGCGGTCTCTGTGATTGAATTTATCAATGGCTTTTTCAAATTCCTTTTTATCAAAATCCGGCCATGCCACATCGGTAAAGTAAAACTCTGTATAAGCAAGCTGCCACATTAAAAAGTTTGAAAGCCTTTCTTCGCCGCTTGTTCGAATTAGCAAATCAGGGTCGGGAAGTGCCCTTGTGTCCAAGTAATCAGAAATCACATCCTCCGTAATCTGCTGAGGGAGAAGAACTCCTTTTTCCACATCCTCCGCCATCCTTACCATGGCTCTTTTGATTTCATCTCTGCTTCCGTAATTTAAAGCAATTTGAAAATGCAGCTCGTCAAACTGGCTGGAATATTCCTCCAGCTCTTTGATTTTTTGCTGTAAATCTGCATCAAACATACTTGGGTCACCAATGACACGTACACACATTTTATTATCTCTTGAAATCTGAATACAGCGCTTCATATAGTTCCGAAACAGCTTCATAAGACCGTCCACTTCTTCTTTTGAACGCTTCCAGTTCTCTGTGGAAAAAGCATATACTGTCAAATATTTTACGCCTAAATCCTTGGCAATACCGCAAATTTTCTCCAGATTTTCGCATCCCTTAATATGTCCGTAGGTTCTGGGCATTCCCTTTGCTTTCGCCCATCTTCCGTTTCCGTCTAAAATAATTGCCACATGTCTGGGAATTGTCATAATTTTTCCTCCTACGCATGAAAGAGGCACAATACGGAATTTGTATGTGCCCCTTCCTATGTTTTCTCTTATACAGTCAGAATTTCTTTTGACTTTTCTTCCACTGCTTTTTCGATTTCTTTCACAAACTTATCTGTGATTTTCTGAATTTGCTCTTCTAATTCTTTAATTTCATCTTCAGATACATCCTGCTTTGCCAGCTTTTTAAAAGCATCATTGGCATCACGGCGCACATTACGAACTGCAACCTTCGCTGCTTCGCCTTTTTTCTTAACATCCTTTACCAGTTCTTTTCTGCGCTCTTCTGTCAGCTCCGGAAGTACCAGACGAATGATTTTACCGTCACTGTTTGGATTTAAGTTCAAATCAGAAGATAAAATTGCTTTACTGATTTCTTTAATCAAGGATGCTTCCCAAGGCTGAATTTGGATCATTCTAGCTTCCGGAACTGTAATATTTGCCACCTGCTGAAGCGGTGTCGGTGTTCCATAATAGTCTACGGTAAGTTTATCTAAAATATGCGGATTTGCACGTCCTGCACGAATGGTAACCAGTTCCTTTGTAAGACCTTCCAAAGTCTTTGTCATTTTGTGTTCATATACCTGAATTCTCTCATCTGTTGCCATGTTTTCTTCCTCCTAATTTTAAGCTCCGACTATACAAGCACCTTTGTACCTGTGAATTTACCATGAGCAGTATTCACAATGCTGTTTTCTTCATTTAAACCGAATACCAACATTGGCATTTTATTTTCCATACACATAATAGAAGCTGTCATATCTACAACTGCCAGTTTCTTGTCAATGACCTCCTGAATGTGAACCTCATCATATTTCTTTGCATTGGGGTTTGTTTTCGGGTCGCTGTCATAAACGCCGTCAACAGCTTTTGCAAGGAAAATAGTCTCTGCTTCGATTTCAATGGCACGAAGTACCGTAGCTGTATCTGTTGAGAAATAAGGATGTCCTGTTCCCCCTGCCATAAATACAACCATGCCTTTTTCAAAGTATTTGTTTGCACGGTCTTTGGAAAACAGCTTTGTGAAAGCACCGCACTCAAATGGTGTGAGCACACTTGTCTTCATTCCTGCTGCACGGAAAATTTCAGAAACATAAATACAGTTCATAACTGTTGCCAGCATACCAATCTGGTCTGCCTTTGTTCTGTCGATGTTCTCACTGGTACGTCCTCTCCAGAAGTTTCCTCCTCCGATTACAATACCAACCTGAACGCCTTCTTCTACAAGTACCTTTACCTGTTTTGCAACTTCCATAACGGTAGCTTCGTCAAAACCTGTTTTTTTCGGTCCTGCCAAAGCTTCTCCACTTAATTTCAATAAAATTCGTTTCATTGTATAAGCTCCTTTATCTCTTAATTCCCGTAACGGCATAAAGCACCGCTTTTCTCTAAGTATACCTATAAAACTCTCCGATTTCAAGAAATTTTTCTGAAACTTTCTTTTCCTTTATTTTAATCCTGCAAAAAGACTCCAATATCCCTGAATGAAAATATAAAATACTACAATCGGAAGTACAAAAGTAAGGTATACTCTCATCTTTTTCGGGAAAGAAATACCTGCTCCCGTGTTGGCTTCCTTCAGGAAATTCTCCCAGCCCCAGCCATATTTATTTACACAGAACAGCAGATAAACCAAAGAGCCGAGAGGAAGCATATTGTTGCTTACCAAGAAGTCTTCTAAATCCATAATCTGTTTTCCCAAGATTGTAAAATCGCTCCAGATTGTCATACCGAAGATACAAGGCAGGGATAAAACAAAAATAGCTACTCCGTTTATCAAAACCGCTTTTTTCAGACTCCAGTTCCATAAGTCCTGTGCAAAGGAAATAATGTTCTGGAATACTGCAATAATCGTAGATAATGCAGCAAAAGTCATAAATAAGAAGAACAAAGATCCCCAAAGTCTTCCGCCCTTCATTTCATTAAATACATTGGGAAGTGTAACAAATACAAGTCCCGGTCCTTCTCCCGGATTAATATCAAAAGCAAAACAAGCAGGGAAAATAATCAAACCTGCAATTAAAGCCACACTGGTATCTAAAATCGTAATATTGATTGCCTCTCCTGTAAGCTTTCTCTCTTTTCCGATATAACTGCCGAAAATAGCCAGCGCTCCAATACCAAGACTAAGGGTAAAAAATGCCTGTCCCATAGCTGCAAAGACTACCTCGGAAATTCCTGCATCTATCAGTTTTCTAAAATCAGGAAGCAGATAAAATTTCAGTCCCTCTGATGCTCCCGGCAGCAGGCAGGAATTGATTGCCAGTACCACCATTAATCCTAAAAGCACCACCATCATAATCTTGTTAATACGTTCCACACCACTTTGCAGTCCCATAGAACACACCAAAAATCCAATGACAACAATCACTGCCATCCAGAAAATCATAGTAGGCATATCTGTGGTAAGCTTTGCAAATTCAGCACCCACCCCGTCAGGATTAAGCCCTGCAAAGTCCCCCTTTATCATCTTTACAAAATATGCCAGCATCCAGCCGCCAATGGTAGTATAAAACATCATTAAAAGATAATTTCCCGCCATACCAAAGTAACGGTAAATATGCCACTTTGTTCCTTTTGGTTCAAGAACGTTAAAAGATGTTGCAATACTTTTCTGGCTTGCTCTTCCCACGGAAAATTCCATTACCATAATCGGAAGTCCTAAAACAAGCAAAAAGAATAAATAAATCAGCACAAATGCCGCACCGCCGTATTTTCCCGTGATATAAGGAAATCTCCATACATTTCCGAGTCCAATGGCACAACCTGCTGAAATCAGGATAAAACCAATCCTTGAAGAAAATTTTTCTCTTTCCATATTATGTACCTCTTCTTTTTCTTTATCTCACTAAAGCGTTGATGTGCAACGACTTTACAGAGATGATTTTTTCAGGTAATTATAACATGGTTCTTACTTGCTTTCAATACTTCCGATATTTTTAATTAAAACAGAAATTGTCCCGTCCGGATTTGTGATAAATTCAATTTTATCTTTATTATTGTATTCTTCCATAGGTATTTTCAGCTCAATTCCCGTATCTGTCATCAAATGCTGCTTAGTAAATTTTTTTGTTGTCAGCGGATTTTGAGGTTCTATGGTATCTTCTGTAAGATTGTATTTTTCCAGCTTTTCCTGAACCTCTTCTTTCATCTGAGGGTGCTCCTTGAAAATTTTATCAATTACCACAGGCACCTCCAAGCCACCCTGTTCTGAAAATTCCTGATTTAAAATACTCTTTGTTTCCATTTGTACTTCAAACTGCTCCGAGTCATGAAAATACTTTTTCTGAACCTCAGTCACAGCTTTATTTACAATGGCAAGCTTTGTTTTAGAAGACAAAGAGCCTTTACACTTTAAAAAGTTCTGAGAAAAATAATTGGTCTTTACACCGTTTACATCATACTTCTTTTCCACCAGCCGTACATACTGAGGAGCCATAAGGTCAAGCAAAGCCGCTTCTGTAAGCTTCTGCGTCTCTCCCGGAAGAATGGCCTTCTGCTTAATAATATCATTATTATTTCCCCAAGGGTCTGAATTCGTCAGATGAGTATAGGAAGTTTTATAGTTCATTTTCAAAAGCGCCAGATAGCTGTGCTGCTCTACCTGATATTCCACCACCAGCAAATCCGCTGCCGGAATGTCAATGTTCTGGTTCATAAGAGTATAGAGCTCTCCTGCAATCTTTTGCGATACTTCCAGAAAATTCTCAGAGTTCCATTCCTCCACTAATGGGAAAACAGATGACTCCTCCGTAAAGCTGCAATTTTTTATTTCATCACTGCTGTCAATTTTAAAAATATGACTTTTCAAAAAATCGGAAAAATCCGAACCACAGTCCAACAGCGTATCGGATAAGACCGGCATGCCAAGTGCAGAGTCTAAAATATGTACCACTGCCTGCTGAATTTTAATTTCTTCTTTTGATGCCAACATTTCTTTCGTTCCCTTCTATATTTCTCTCCCATTCATCATGCCCTGACATGCAATAAGAATAATCGCCGATACAAGAAAATTCATCACTATGGTAACCACTGTAACGACTGCCTGAAAAACATACAAATCCTTTAATAAGAACCATGCCAAAAAGCCCGCTCCTGTCGCAGGAATTGCTGCCAGCAGGATAATCAGCATACGAAGAAGATTTTCTAATGCCACACTTGCCTTTGTTTTCATAACTTTTGTAGCCCAAACCGTACCGGAGATAAAAATCATTGCATATCCTAACAGCATAAAGAAATATTGCAAAATCGTCAAGACCGGCATCCGATTAAAAATACCTGCAATTAAAATTGCCGTACCGATTAAAATAGAAATTTTGAAATAAGCAGGCAAAACTACATAAATCAATTTTTTTAATGGATTTTCCGGTATCAGATAAATCTGATAATTTTTTAAATCACCCAGAAACTCGGTATCATTTAGCAGATTAAACAGCCATAAAATCATCATGTAGCTGAACATATAAAACCGTCTTTCCGCTATCATGAAATAACTAATAAGAAAATACACCACAATCACAAAGAAATCCTGTTTTCTTAAAAAGCTGCCTGTTTTTTTCATGCTGAGAATATTTTTATAGAAAATTGCTCTTGCGCCTTCCGGAAATTCTCCCCGCACCTGCTTTATCTTTCCTTCACTGCTGAGAATATTTCCTCCATTCGCCTTTACCCTGCGAACATAATTGCTGATTTCCTCTGCGTCCCGCACAGCCTGCTCCACAATATTTCTTGGAAAAGTCAAAAACAGGCTTACAAAGACAGCATTAGCAGCCAGCAAAAGAAGCAAACCAATTCCCATACCCATATACTCTTTTCCCAGAAAAGCGCTTAAAACAAGCTTCCCCCATCCAAAGAAAGGTACATAATAAAATTCTCTGCTTACGGCAAACTTTAAAAATCCATCTTCCAAATCATAGCCTGCTGCCTGCATAGAAATAAAAAAAACTGCTCCTGCCGATGCCAGCACCAAGATTACTGCAATATAATTCCAAATCTTTGCTTTGGGCTTTACCAGGGTCCACATATAAATATAATCTGTCATCAGTAAAAATATGGAGCTGATTAAGAAAAGCACCAGCAAACATAACAGGAAATACGGAATGGAAAAATATCCGCCCATAGAAAGCAAGCCCATAAAGAAGCAGCCTATCAGCCCATAGCCTAATGCGCCTTTTAAAGTCTGTACTAAAATAAAAAGATTTGTCTGCGTCTTTGTATAAGGACCGGAAAAAAAATAAAAAGCATCCGTATCATACAAAAGCGCTTTTCGCTTACTCATTAACGACAGCATTGAAAAGAAAGCCGTAACACCAATGCCTGCCAGAATTGCCGTAGCAGCCTGCAAATACATGGTTTCCTTGTCATAAGGTACAGAAGATGTAAAAATCGTTCCTATCAGTATTCCATAGATTAAAACCGTAAAAATGACTGCCATACCTGTTCCTAAAGAAGAAAACTGAACTCTTACAGAACCTTTTATTTTTGTCCGAAACAAATAGAAGAATGAATTCATACATCGCCCTCCCTTGTAGTTTCAAAAAAGATTTCCTTTAAGGTTTCTTCTCCTGCATCTTTTCTGTCTATTTCTTTTACAATCTCTCCCCTGTTCATAATATAAGCCCTGTCCCAGATATCATTTACAATGTCAATAATGTGGGTGCTGATGAGAATTGCCGTACCCTCTGCACGAAGCTGCCGAAAAAGCTCCAACACTTCTTCAATACTAGCGGGGTCTAATCCTACCATAGGCTCGTCTACCAACAATGCCTTCGGTTCAATCATAAACGCCAAAATCATGCTTAATTTCTGACGCATACCTTTGCTTAATTCTTTTGCTAGTTTTTTTCTGTTTTCTGTCATTTTAAATGCTTCCAGATACCTGTCTGCTATTTCTTTATAATGCTTTACACGATATGCCCTTCCAATAAATTCTATGGTTTCATCCACAGTAAGAACATCGTACAGCATAGGAATCTCAGGCACATAACTAAAACATTTTTTTGCCTCAATGGTATTATTCGGATAACCGCATATCAGAATTTCCCCCTCATAGTTTAAAAGATTTGCAATACTTTTAATAGTAGTAGATTTCCCGGCTCCGTTTGGTCCTAAAAGAATGGTAATCTCTCCTGCTCTTGCACAAAGGGAAACATCCTTGACCGCAGGTTTTTCCAATACATTATAAGATTTTGTCAGATTTCGAACTTCTATCATTTGCCTTCCCTCCTAAATGCGATTGTTTTCGTGTAGTATAGCATAAAAGTTTTTTAGGGTAAAGAAAATCTTATTATTTCCTTGCTTAATAATCTCTCTTTATGCTATACTTTATTACGTATGTAAAGTCATAAAAAATATATATAAATGGAGGTTCTTTATGCCAAAGAGAAATGATATACACAAAATTCTTATTATCGGTTCCGGCCCAATTATCATCGGACAGGCGTGTGAATTTGACTATTCCGGTACACAGGCATGCAAAGCTTTACGTAACCTTGGCTACGAAATCGTACTGGTAAACTCCAACCCTGCTACTATCATGACTGATCCATCCACAGCAGATGTTACTTACATCGAACCTTTAAATGTGGATCGCCTGACTGAAATTATTGCAAAGGAAAGACCTGATGCCCTGCTTCCTAACTTAGGCGGACAGTCCGGATTAAATCTTTGTGAAGAGCTCTATCATGCCGGTGTTTTGGACAAATATAATGTAGAAGTTATCGGTGTTCAGGTAGATGCTATCAGTCGCGGTGAAGACCGTATCGAATTTAAAAATGCCATGGATAAACTTGGTATCGAAATGGCAAAAAGTGCACCTGCTTATTCTGTAGAAGAAGCTCTTAAAATTGCTGAAGAATTAGGATACCCATGTGTTATTCGTCCTGCATATACTATGGGCGGTACAGGCGGTGGTATCGTCTATAATGAAGAAGAATTAAAAAAAGTAGCTGCAAGAGGTATTGCCGCTTCTATGGTAAACCAAATTCTTGTAGAAGAGTCTGTAATTGGTTGGGAAGAGCTTGAAGTTGAAGTTGTTCGTGACAAAACAGGAAAGAAAATCTCTATTTGTTTTATTGAAAATATCGACCCAATGGGCGTGCATACCGGCGACTCCTTCTGTTCCGCACCAATGCTCACAATTTCCAAGGAGCTTCAGGACCGTCTGGAGAAACAGGCACACGCCATTGTAGAGTCTATCGGCGTAATCGGCGGTACAAACGTACAGTTTGCTCATGATCCGAAATCAGACCGTATCATCATTATCGAAATCAACCCAAGAACATCCCGTTCCTCTGCTCTTGCAAGTAAAGCAACTGGTTTCCCAATTGCTTACGTATCTGCATTATTGGCAGCAGGACTTACCCTTGATGAAATTCCATACTGGAAAGACGGTTCTCTGGCAAACTACAAACCATCCGGAGATTATGTTGTTGTAAAATTTGCTCGCTGGGCATTTGAAAAATTCAAAAGCTCTCAGGATAAACTGGGCACACAGATGAAAGCCGTAGGCGAAGTTATGTCCATCGGTAAAACATACAAAGAAGCTTTACAAAAAGCAATCCGTTCTCTGGAAAGAGGCTGCTATGGTCTTGGATTTGTAAAAGACTTCCACGAACTTACTTTAGATGAATTATATGCAAAACTTGAAAAACCAACCAGCCAGAGACAGTTCATTCTTTACGAAGCAATCCGTAAAGGCGCTTCTTTAGAAAAACTTCACGATATGACACATATCAAACTTTGGTTCTTACAGCAGATGAAAGAACTGGTTGATTTAGAAGAAGAAATTCTGACTTACAAAGGTAAAAGCCTTCCTGATGAACTTCTTATTCAGGCTAAGAAAGACGGATTTTCTGATAAATACCTTGCTATGCTTTTAGATATTGACGAATGGGAATTATTCAAACACAGAGAATCTCTTGGCATGGGTGAACGTTGGGATGCCGTACCTGTAAGCGGTGTAGAAGAACCGGCTGCTTACTACTACTCTACATATAACGGAGAAGATAAAGCTCCTGTATCAAACGGACGAAAAGTTATGGTACTTGGCGGGGGTCCAAACCGTATTGGTCAGGGTATTGAATTTGACTACTGCTGTGTTCATGCTGCCTTCACTCTGCGTGAATTAGGCTTTGAAACCATCATGGTAAACTGTAACCCTGAAACTGTTTCTACTGACTACGATACTTCTGACAAATTATACTTTGAACCTCTGACTGTAGAAGACGTTATGTCCATTTACAACAAAGAAAAACCACTTGGTATCATTGTTCAGTTTGGTGGACAGACTCCTCTGAATATTGCTGCTGAACTTGAAAAACGCGGCGCTCATATTCTGGGTACTTCTCCTGCTGTTATTGATATGGCTGAAGACAGAGACTTATTCAATGCAATGATGCACAAATTAGAAATCCCAATGCCTGAATCAGGAATGGCTGTCAACGTTGAAGAAGCTCTGGAAATCGCTCATCGTATTGGTTACCCAATGATGGTTCGTCCTTCTTATGTATTGGGCGGACGTGGTATGGAAGTTGTTTACGATGACAATATGTTAAAAGATTACATGGCTGCTGCTATTGATGTTACACCAGAACGTCCAATTCTCATGGATAAATTCTTACAGAACGCTTTGGAATGTGAAACAGATGCTATCTCTGATGGTACACACGCATTTGTTCCAACTGTTATGCAGCATATTGAACAGGCAGGTATTCACTCCGGTGACTCCGCTTGTGTTATTCCTTCTGTTGAAATTTCTGAAAAGAATAAAGAACTCATCAGAAAATACACAACTGCAATCGCATGTGAAATGGGTGTTGTAGGTCTTATGAATATGCAGTACGCAATCTGCGAAGATAAGGTTTATGTATTGGAAGCAAATCCACGTGCATCCCGTACTGTACCGCTTGTTTCTAAAGTATGTAACATCAACATGGCAAACATTGCCACAAAGCTTATGACTTACGAGCTGACAAATGAACGTCCTGACGTAACTGCATTTAAGGAAAAAGCGCATCCATATTATGGTGTAAAAGAAGCGGTATTCCCGTTCAATATGTTCCCAGAGGTTGACCCTCTTTTAGGACCTGAAATGCGTTCAACAGGTGAGGTGCTCGGTTTAAGCGAGTCCTTCGGAACTGCTTACTACAAAGCACAGGAGGCAGCAGGAGCAAAACTTCCTCTTAGCGGAACTGCTTTAATCAGCGTAAACAAAAATGACCGTGCACAGGCATTAGAAGCTGCAAAACAGTTTAAAGAACTTGGATTTGGCATTGTTTCCACAGAAGGATGTGCAAAATTCTTCAATGAAAACGGTGTAGAATGTAAGACTCTGAAAAAACTTCAGGAAGGCAGCCCAAATGTTTACGATGCTTTAGTAAGCGGAGAAATTGATTTAGTCATCAACACTCCTGCCGGAAAACAGAGTAAATACGATGACTCTTATTTAAGAAAAACAGCAATTAACAAAAAAATCCCTTACATCACCACAATGTCAGCAGCTCTGGCAAGTGCAACCGGTGTAAAAGCGATTTTAAATAAAGAGGCTCAGTCCTTAAAATCCTTACAGGAATATCACAAAACATTAGATTAATACGATATCATTCAATCGGGTAGGAGGTAAATGATTATTCTATTTACCGTCCTCCCACACCACCTAGCATACCGTTCGGTACTAGGCGGTTCCTTAGTTTTCACAAACTGTTAGATAGTAGTCAAGCATAGATGTATATCCTAGCCTGGCTACTATTTTATTTGTGATTACTGAATTTAACACCTGAGCCATCCTCCAGTATCCTTTTCTACTACAAGCAAGTTCCTTTGCTTTCCAATGTTCCATTCCTAATGCTTTCAGCATTCGATACTTTGTTTTAATTTTCTTCCATTGTTTCCAATAGACTGCTCGAATCCTACGCCTTGCCCATTCGTCCATTGTTTTAAGAAGTCCTTTCATATCTGCAAGTCTAAAGTATTCTACCCATCCTCGCACATACTCCTGGTATTTTCTTTCTCGTTCTGCATTGCTAATACCTTTGTTCCTATCAGTAAGCTCTCTGATTTTATTTCTCATCTTGACTACTGACTTTTGATGTACTCTGAATCTGCATTTGCCTTTGTATCTATAAAAAGTATAACCGAGATACTTGACTTTGCTGATGTGAGCCACTTCTGTTTTCTTCCTATTCACTTTCAGGAAAAGCTTTCCTTCAATAAACGGAATGATGTTCTTCAAGGTTCTTTCTGCACTTTTTCTGCTCTTACAGAAAATCATACAGTCATCTGCATAACGGACATATCTATGTCCTCTGCGTTCCAGTTCCTTGTCCA
>SKEA01000159.1_pt1 | contig 71627 bp, 61 predicted proteins | sample 4826601 | NCBI WGS metagenome assembly SKEA01 (sample SAMN11008821, study PRJNA524170) | human gut metagenome | biome: Human fecal sample; material: Feces; isolation source: fecal sample from pouch patient p13, p53 | host: Homo sapiens | place: Israel: Tel-Aviv | collected 2016-07-06 | reverse complement strand
CCAGATAGGAAGCACGCCCGGTCGTCATGGTGGAATATACATTGATTCACCGATTCATTCGCAACCAAGGTATCTTACTCCGGAAGAAGCAGCGGCACTTCTCCACATGCTGTCCTACATACAGGAAAAAGATAAGACATATTTGAAATCCATCCTCCGTGATTTGGCTCGCATTGACCGTCTTTGAGGCGGCTAATGCCTGCACCTTGACAACCGAATATCCAGCATAACAGGTACGTTTCTTTCCCGGCAAGCCCCAGTGGGCGGTTTGGCAAACCGGAATTGCGGTGGGAAAGACCATAATGATACGCCAGCGGCCTCCAGCGTCAGAGGGGGTGACCGAGCCGGAGTTGTAAGCAGTAAGACTCCGGTGGAGTCAGTGAACGAGTGTGCCAACGCCCTGCCTGTTATGTTCCCGGTGTCAGGGGTGCGGGCGGCAAATATGGCACATACCAACTAACTATTTTACTTTTGCCGTTTAGGGCAAATCGTGGGCAGCAGGAACCCAAGCACCTGCTGCCCATCATTTTGCTTTAAACGGGATGGAAAACAGGGGTGTAAACCAATGCAAACCTATCCGACAGGCTATACGGAATCCCACCGCATAGCCGAGAAAATTTTCCGGGAGATTTTACCTCGGCATGGCATGGCGGTGCGCGAGGAACAAATCGCGCTTTGCCATGAAGTTTTAGATACCTTATATAATAAGGAAATTTCCCTGTGCGAAGCAGGCGTAGGCACCGGCAAAACGCTGGCCTACCTCGTGGGCTGTATTCTTTGGCAGATGAATCGTCCCGAACGGATGAAGCTGCCCATTGTTATATCCACCTCCAGCGTCGCTTTGCAGGATGCTATCCTAACCGAGTATCTGCCTGACCTGTCTGCAGTTTTGCTGGCCGAGGGCATCATCGGCGAACCTATTACCGCCGTTATCCGCAAGGGCAAAGAGCGTTTTGTCTGCGATGCCCGCCTTGCCGAGAGAGCATCGCTGGTGCAGCCAAGCAGAAAACGGCAGACCAACAGCTTGAACATTGCTGCGCACATTTTGGACTTGGATCATATCCCGGAACTTTCCCGGTATGACCGCTGCCGCATTTGTGTGCCGCAGTCCTGCCCGCGAGATTGCTTTCTGCACGAGCATTGCCGCTACCAGCAGTATCTGCGGGATTCCATGAAACCCGACATCCAAATTTGCAATCACAATTATTTGCTGGCAGACGCATCGCACCGACTTGAAGATAGACCACTGCTCCTGCGCAACTATCAGGCACTGGTAGTGGACGAGGCGCACAAATTACCCGATGCCGCCCGCCAGATGTACACAGAAACCTTATCCCCGCACAACATGGATGAATTGTGCCTTTTATTACAACAGGCGCACTACAAGGATTTTGCCAGACAGATGCGGACAGCGTTCATTACGCTGTCGTTCTCCTGCACGCAGGGGCTTTCCAAGCTGCGAAGAAAAGCGGGTGAACCGTTCGTGCTTACACCGTTCCGCCGCGCTGCGCTCATCGACTGTATAGCACTGTTGCAAAATGCTGGCGGTTTGCCGGATGTGCCGCGATACCTGCTGAACAGGCTGGGAGAAGCAGAAAGTCTGCTGCGCCTTTTTCTTTTGGAGGTGCCGACGCGCATCCTCTACATCGACTCTGATGCCGACGGTCAGCCCACATTCTGCGCAGCCAGCAGCCGTGTACCGCAGCTTCTTCGCAGTGCCCTATGGAATACCCGCGAACCAGCAATTCTGACCTCCGGCACACTAGCAGCAGCCGGAGATTTCAGCCACACGGAACAGCTTTTGGGGCTGACAACCTATCGCCCCTTGCGGCATTTCCGAGCGGATTCTCCGTTTAACTACAAGAAAAAATGTCTGTTGTACTTTCCGCCTCGCGTAAAAACGCGAATGGACAACCGCCGAATGGCGGAAGAAATCGTCCGATTGGTGGATGCTTGCCACGGTCATGCGCTGGTGCTGTTCACAGCGTACCGCCAGATGGCGGAAGTCCGCGCGCTGACGGACGGTCAGTGGACATACCCGACCTATCAGGCGTGGCGCAACGGCGGCAAAATTATCCAGAAGTTCAAGCAATCCGGCAATGGTGTATTGTTCGCTGCTGGTTCCTGCTGGGAGGGCATTGACTTTCCCGGCGATATGGTGTCCCTGCTGATTATCGCAAAACTGCCGTTCCCGATACCCGACCCGGTCAGCGATTACGAACGCCATCAATACCCAAACCTGCGCGATTATATAAACGCCGAAGTCATCCCCGAAATGCAGAAGAAGCTACGGCAGGGCTTTGGTCGTGCCATCCGCACCGAGCAGGACTCCTGCGTGGTGGCGATTTTGGACGAGCGTGCAGGCATTGGCGGTAAGTACCATGACGCCGCGCTGGCAGCGCTGCCGACCTGTCCGAACACCGAGAAAATTGAAGATGTGCAGCAATTCATCCGGGAGCAGAAGCACCCGGATTACTTTTTGTGAAAAGAGGAACCTGAGATGTACCTTATGCGAAACCACGATGTCTGGATTTATGTGCGCTGCGCCAACAGCGATCCGCGCATTGCCTTTGACCGGCTGTATGACCTTATCGACGAGGCAGCCGGGCATGGATTCCTTGTACGCGGCACATCTTTTGACCATTGCAGTGGAAACACCTTGAAAGACCGCATCGGTCTGCGCACCATGCTGGACGCAGTAGAGAATGGTCGGATTGAAGCCGTGATGGTGCGCGATTTGGAGCAAATCAGCCGCAACAGCTACATACTGGTGGGCGTTATTGAAATTCTGCGTCAGAATGATGTCTATCTCATCACCACCGAATGTGACCTGAACGCCGAACTCATCAACAGCGGTCTGGAACGCTTTGTCGGTGACCGCTTCACGCGGGCATCGTTCGGCAAGCCGCGATTTGATGTTCGGCTTCCGCTGATGGATCAATTCTGAGGTGCGCCCATGAAAGAATACAAAGTATGGGCGTTTGCCCGCAGCGCGGCATCGAACCTGCCTGCGCTGGAGGATCAGCTTGCCGATGTCATGCGTGAAGCCGATAGGCGCGGCTACATCATTGTGAACTCCTGCATGGAGCAGAAGTATGGTACCGAATTCTGGCGGCCAGACCTGTTTGCAATGCTGACCGCAGTGCAGCAGGGCCGCGTCAATGCCGTCATGGTGCAGAGCCTTGACCGTTTGAGCCACGACCTCACGATGCTGTACAGAATCCTGCGCTTTTTGCAGAATCACGGTGCGGTGCTTATCACTACAAAAACCAACCTGCAATATGAATTGTACCTAACTGGGCTGGAGAGCAGATTGCTGAGGCGCCCCAAGAAAAGAAAGCCTGTATGGGTATGTGAGGAATGCAAAGATGGAAATCCTTGAGACAAAAAGAGGAAAGAGCGGTGTACAAAGCATCGTTGTTCGCTGTGGCGAGTACACCGAAGAACTGACCTTTTGCGAAAACTGTGAAACGGACGTTATGATTCCAATCAAAGAATTGATTATGTCTGCATACGATCTGCGTAAGCAGAGGGAAGAACAGGATAATAGGTAGAATTGTGGCCGGTTTTGGCGACGGTTCTTCTCCGTTTTGGTGAATAGCTTTCCTTATTATAATAGAGTATTGTTTGTGTTGCGAAAATGAACCAACCATTTCCGCAACATGAACAGCGAGGTGAATCTTATGATATGCGTAGACCAGAATGGGCAAGCTGTTGAAATCTCGGTGGCTGACCAGATGTGGCTGGACGATGCCTACTTTAAGGAAAAGCAACTGCGGTTAGGCACAGATGCCCCGCGCGCTGCACTGGCCTACCGAGTATCCACAAAAGGACAGGTAGACCATGATGACATCCCGATGCAGAAAATTGACTGCCGCAAGTTCGCGCAGAAGCAAGGATGGCGGGTCGTAAAAGAGGTTGCCGAAAAAGGCGTCTCTGGTTCTAAGGTCTCAGCTTCAAAGCGCGATGCCATTCAGCAGCTGAAAGAAGAAGCCGCCAACGGCAAATTTGACATTCTGCTGGTCTATATGTTTGACCGCCTTGGACGAATCGAAAGCGAAACACCCTTTGTGCTGGAATGGTTCGTCCAGCATGGCATCGAAATGTGGAGTACACACGAGGGGCAGCAGAAAATCGAGACACATGGCGATAAGCTGATGAACTACATTCGCTTTTGGCAGGCTGCAGGGGAGTCAGAGAAAACGTCCATCCGAACCCGCGATAGAATCCGACAAATCGTGTCCAGCGGCCACTATACAGGTGGTTTTGTATGCTATGGCTACCAACTGGTGGATCAAGGCAGACGAAACAAGCGAGATAAGCCGGTCATGGATTTGGTCGTCAATGAGGAAGAAGCTGCTTGGGTACGCGAACTGTTTTACAAGGTGGTTCACGAAGGAGCCAGCGGGTATGCGCTGGCCGAGATGCTGAACAACAGGGGATTGCGCACCCGCGCCGGAGCAAAGTTCCAATCGAGCAATATACTCCGCATTATTCGTCATGAGGGATATACAGGGTACATCATTACGAAAAACGCCCGCTCGGAATACATCCCGGAATTGCAGATCATCGACCAAGAAATCTTCGAGAAAGCCAATGACATTATCAGCCGACGCAGCGCAAAGACAGCGCAAGACAGACACATTGCTCATACCAGTCAGAACCCAACGCTGCTGGCGGGTATCATCTACTGCGCCCACTGTGGAGCGAAGATGTCGGGATTTATGCACACAGACCGCTACAAATTGGCAGATGGAAGTATCCGCGAAAAAGTCCAGCCTAAGTATAACTGCTTTCAGCGCGGCCAACGGAACAAAGGCGGCAGAGACTTTGATGGACAAGCACTGTACCTTGCCGAAAGGGTGGATGCCATCGTTCTGAAAATTGTCGAGGAAGTATTCGAGAAGATCAGAGACACACCCTATTCCCAAGTGGCTGAGAATCGGATTCGGCAAGAGTCGAACCTGCAAAAGACCAAACGTGCATTAGTAGAGAAAAAGATAAAAGCTGCCCAGCACGCATTGGAACGCTTTGAGGGAGAGATACTGAAATGCCTTGATGGTACAAGCAATTTTACCGAGAATATGATTGCCAAGCAAATCCGACGATACCAGCAGGAATTGGATGATGCCAAGGCTGAATATGCTGAACTTCAGAATGCGAGGTTAAACGAAGCAGCTGAGATTTGGAAACTGCGTACTTACTACGACGATTTCAGAGGTTGGGCAGAAGAATTTGATGCTGCCCCGCTGGAAATGAAGCGGATGATACTGAGCCATCTGATTGATAGGGTAGAGGTCGGAAGAAAATACCAAGTCCGTGTGAAGTTTAATATGAAGTACCAACAATTTCTGGAATGCGCAGCAGAAACTTACAATGTGGAAATTGGTGCATAACAGAAAAGGCGGTCTGTTCACAGTTTATATTACAGTGAACAGACCGCTTTTTGTGCTATGGACGGCACTATTGCAAAAAGTAAAGAAACAGCGTATAATAAAGGCAAGGAAAGGAGGCGCTTATCCCATGCAGCAGGAAGAAAATTATCTGGCACAAAGCATATCCCAAGTGGATGCCGATGCCCGCTACGATGAAGGCGTTAAGCGTCTGCTTGCCAACAAAAGTATTCTGGCCGTTATTATGAAAGAGTGCGTTCCGGAATATCGCGGCTGTGCGGTGCGGGAGATTGCGGAGAAGTATATTGAGGGGGAACCACAGATTGGTGCTGTCGGTGTGGATGCCGATGAAACAAACCGAAACGTATCTGCTACAATTCACGGCACGAACACGGAAGATGTGACGCTGACCGAAGGTACAATTCGCTATGATGTCCGCTTTTATGCCATAGCACCGAGCGAGGATGGCCTGATTGGGTTGATTCTGAACGTGGAGGCGCAGAACCGATATAATGCAGGGTATCCGTTGCTGAAACGTGCAATTTATTATTGCAGCCGTATGATTTCGGCGCAGTATGGCACGGAATTTACCAAAGGTGAGTACGGCAAAATCAAGAAGGTGTACTCGATTTGGGTATGTATGGACCCGCCGAAGAACCGCAGAAACACGATTACGCAGTATTCCATACAGGAAAAGCATATTATTGGTGATGCGGTCGAGCAAGTCAGAAACTACGATCTTATGAGTGCTGTAATGATTTGCTTGGGCGATGAGGATGACAAAAACTATGGCGGGCTGCTGAAATTCTTGGAAGTACTGCTTTCAGAAGAAAAGAGTCCCGAAACGAAGAAAGAAATATTAGAAACGGAATTTGATGTTCCGATGACACAAACGCTTGAAAGTGAGGTGCGCAGAATGTGCAATTTGAGCCAAGGTGTTAAGGAAAGAGCTATGGAGCAGGGAATTGGCATTGGAGAAAACAAAGCGACTCTCAATGCGATTCGTAACGTGATGAACAGCTTTAAGGTGTCTGCTGATGCTGCAATGGAGGCGTTGCATATTCCTGAAGCAGAGCGCGCCAAATACAAAGGCATGATCCAAAATTAAAATAAAGGTATGATGTGAGTAAGAGAAGGTTTGTTGGCAATCACGCTAATAGACCTTCTTTTAATTGACAAGCGTTTTGGAAAAAAGAGCTTTGACAAAAACAAAAAGTATTGTACTACGCGAAAGAGGTGATATAATGAATATAAAGTAGTTGATCGAAAAGAGGAAAAAAACAGTGTTAAAGTCTTGTGTGAGTAGTTATGTATTCAATGTATACCCAATAAGAAAAGAAAATAATAGGGTTACACTGGAAAACCGTTTCGGTGAGAGTGAAAACCTTGATATAATTGATGTAATAGAAGAACGACTGAAAAACGGTGAAGCGTTTAAAATTGAAAATATCCGTTTTGGGGAAGGAACAGCAGCGGACAATGAAGCAACGAGGGAAGCGGTTTCAGAAGAAAACAAAGGTCTAACAACGGAAACGACAAAAGCAAAAATTAGGCTAAAGAAAATAATTCGTAAGGGAATTGCCCGTGATGATGATGCAACATCATTGTACAAATACCTCCTGTTTACAGTCACATATGGTGAAAATGGAGATCGTGGTAATGTTGAACGACCAGATGGAACAAGTCTTGAGGTGAAACCGGACGATTTCTATTGTAGAGTTCATCATGTGCTGATTGCATATCTTGATGATGCAGAGAATCCAATAGGCATTGCTTATTTCGAATCAAGAGGAAATCATAGTATTGTGACAACAATGCGAAAGGTGATGCAGTGTGCTGTAAGGGATATCTATGGAGAAAAGTATGTGCTGAGGATGACACCTCTTACGGAAGACCGGGTAGTTAAAAAAATGATTTCCGAATCCGAAGTGAAGGAACTTACGTTGATAAAGGCGGCAGAACCAGCAGAGGTTCATGGGGGAATGCAATATACAGAGGCGCGTATGAGCTATATTTATCCCAAAATGAAACGGGGCAATCTAAGGGAGCGTCTTGTGAGCTGGTGGAAAGGTGGAATTCATGCTATGGAGATAGAAGAAGATGCCGAGTGCCAGCAACTAAAGGACTTTGAACCAGATATCATTAAATTCAAAATTGCAGCGAAAAACGGAAGAGAACGAACATTTACTGCGGGAAAACAGAATGCGGGTGTTGTACAAGAAATTCTGCCAGACGAGGTTGTGATGGCAGACGGATATACCAATTCTGATGAATTTCTAAAAGCAGTTGATACTATAATTAGGGAACAACACATAGATTGAGAAAAATTTAAAATGGGGAGGGGCTTCAATGGAAAAAACTTTGGATACTCTCTATCGGATAGTAAAAGAACCAAAACTGTGGATACTAATAAGTGTTGCTTTCTTTTTGATATACTTTTTAGCATCTAAATTTAAATTGCCAGAGCATATAAACATAATAGGAATACTAAAGGAATATAAAGCAATATTTAGAAAGAAAAAAGACTTTGCGCTTATAGTTGGACTTCCATTAACGATAGCAATGGCGACAAATCTGGAAAAGCCTATAGACGAGAGTATTGCTAATACTCTTTGTGTTGTGATTTCTATTTTGGCGGCAGCTGTTGTGAGCTTTATGGCAATGACAAGTGATCGGGCTGATAACATTTTGGGAAAAGAAAAAACAAACAGAAACAGCAGTGACAAAAGAGTAATTTATAGAAATCTAGAAAATCTTACAATTGGAATGTTTGAAATGTTATTGTCAGTGATTATGCTTGTCTTGATTTTTTTACAGCCAATTACAGTGGAAGATGGTAAAATTTCATGGCTGGTAGGGCTGGCGATTTATGATATGTTTTATTGGTTTATATTTAATTTGTTTATAATGATGAGGAGATTGCATCAAATTTATAGGGGAACATTAAGCAAATGAAACAAAACACGGGCTATTTTAGTAACTAAAACGAACGAGGAAACGAATGGTCATGACTGATACCATATATACGATAGGGTATTCTGGTTTTCTATTAGAAGATTTTATATCCTTGCTAAAATTGCATAATATATCGTTGGTTGTTGATGTTCGGAGTATGCCGTTTTCGAATAGATATCCAGAGTATAACGAAAATCGACTTAAATATCAATTGAAAAGAGATAATATTTACTATCGAAATTATGCGAAAGAATTTGGGGCTAGACAGAGAGATTATAAATATTATACAGAAGATGGGTATTTGGATTTTGAAAAATTTTCAAAATCTGATGCTTTCGATGAGGGAGTTCAAAAACTATGCGAAAGCATGAAGCGTGACTACAAAATTGCGCTAATGTGCGCAGAAAAAGACCCCCTTTGTTGTCATCGCTGTATATTGGTCGCGCGAGCTTTTTTTGAAAAAGGCTATAATGTGATTCACTTGTTAACAAATGGAAAAACAGAAACGCAAGAAGAAATTAATTTGCGTCTTCTTGAAAAATACTATCCGAACAGAAATCAGCTAACGCTTTTCGAATCAATGATAGATGATAAAGAGTTGCTGAATATGGCATATAGAAAACAAAATGCGGAGATAGGATATCGGCTGGAGGAATAAATATGATTGTTTATACTATGGGATTCACAAAGAAAACTGCGAGACAATTTTTTGAACAAATCAATAAAAACAGAATCGATATACTGATTGATATTAGACTGAATAACAAATCTCAATTGGCAGGATTTACAAAAGGAGAGGATTTAGAATTCTTTTTGAGAAAAATCTGCAATTGCGATTATGAACACTGTGACGAGTATGCACCAACAAAAGAAATCTTGGATTGCTATAAAAAGAAAATTATTGACTGGAGCGAATACGAGAAAAGGTATATACCACTAATGGAGAGACGTAATGCAACGACAACATTTTGGAATCGGTTTTCAAAATACCAAACGGTTTGCCTTTTGTGTAGTGAGCCAACCCCAGAAAAATGTCATCGTCGCCTATTGGCAGAAATGATTGCAAGACAATTTCCTGAAGTGGTTGTTAAGCATATATGACTTATAAGAGGAATTGAAATGAAACAAGATGTCGTTATTTTGACAAGGTCATCAAAGTACAGAAATTTTTGTGTGGCGGGTGTGGATATAAATACAGGAGAATGGGTAAGATTGGTTTCTGACAATAGTGTAATTCATGGCGCATTAAATAAAGATGATATTACCTATGAGAATGGTGTCAGTTGCAAAGAGTTAGATGTTGTTACAGTACCAATAAATGGTACTGCATCAGAAGGTCATCAAAGTGAGAATAAGTTGATAAATACGAAAAAACGGTGGGAAAAGTTAGGAACGGCAACAATTCAAGATATTATACGTATCCATCCCGTTGAAAACAAGAGACATCGATATTTGTATGGGAGCATGCGAGAGTATGTAGGTAAAGATGAAATAGAAAATATCGACTACTCCCTTACATTTATTGAGGTCTTTGATCTTGAAATTTGTCAAAAAACAAATGAATTTACAGGTAGGCCAAAAACAAAGGCGAGTTTTATTTATAATAACGTGAAATATGAAAATATTGCAGTTACAGATTCAAGATACTATACAATGCAAAATGGAAAAGTAAGTGATCGAGCATATTTGGTGATTAGCCTTCCAGATGCTCCCGTCAATGATAGGTACTATAAATTTGTGGCAAAAATATTTGCAGTAAACAATTAGTATATGCTGGTTGCGAGAGCAACTGACTCTTAATCAGTGGGTCCTGGGTTCGAGTCCCCGATGGTGCACCAAAAAAAGCCTTACGGAAACGTAAGGCTTTTTTCATAATGATTGCCGCTTTGTGTGAGTGCTTTCGTTTTGCCGCTGACTTCAACCCAAGTCAGCGGCTCTTTTTGTTTTGTAGGAGAGAAATTCATCCATCCTCCCGGGGATGCAACAACAGCCGCAAACGGCTCGGGAGAGTCATTCTTGTTGCCATGCACCGCGGCAATATGCTATACTTATGCTATACTAAAGAAAAACAGAAGGGGAGGCACTGCGGATGACCCGCATTGCAATCGTAGAGGATGAGGCCGCCGTCCGGGAGAAGCTGGCGGGGTATGTGCAGCGCTACACGCGGCAGTATGGCACCCAGTTTGAGGTGACAATGTTCACCGACGGCGTCGAAATCCTTGAGGATTACCGCCCGGTCTACGACATAATTTTTCTTGACGTAGAGATGCAGCATCTGGACGGCATGGAGACTGCCCGCCGTATCCGCGAGCTGGACAGCGATGTGCTGCTGATTTTTATTACGAACATGGCGCAGTATGCCATCAAGGGGTACGCCGTCGGTGCGTTGGATTACGTGCTCAAGCCTGTGCCGTACTTTGCGTTCTCGCAGCAGCTGCAAAAGGCTGTGAACCAGCTGGCCAAGCGGACGCGGCATTATCTGGCTGTGCCGGTGGACGGCGGCATGCGCCGATTGGACGCTGCTACGATTTATTATATCGAGAGTGAGGGCCACCGCGTCCATTTTTACACCGAGGACGGCGACTTCTCCGCACCCGGCGCGCTGAAGGCGCTGGAGGAAAAGCTGACGGGCCGTTTGTTTGCGCGGTGTAACAGCGGCTATCTTGTGAATCTCGCGCAGGTGTCGGGCGTGCAGCAGAACACGGTGCAGGTCGGCCCGCATGAGCTGCAGATCAGCCGCCCCAAGCGCAGGGCGTTTCTGGCCGCGCTGGCGGACTACATCGGGGGTGAGGGCGCATGATGACGCTGCCGAACATCCCGCGGCTGTACACGGCGCTGGCAGAGGTTCTTGCTGTGCTGGTCTACGCGCAGGCCGCGCCGCCCCGCGCTGCAAAGCCTGTGACCTATGCTGCCACGGCGGGGTGGGCCGCGGTGCTGGGCGTGTTTTTGCAGCTTACCGGAAGTGTGCCGCTGGCGTGGTGGCTGCCCTGCATGGTCGCGGCCATCGCGTGGCTGTACCTGTATCTGTGGGGCACGCGGGAGATGAATTTACTGGAAGCCGGTTACAGCTGCGCCCGCGCGTTCATTCTGGCGGAGCTGGCCGCCAGCGTGGAGTGGCAGCTCCACTGCGTACTCTGGCCGCAGCAGCGGGCTACAGCACCGCTTTCGATACTGCTGCTGGCGGCGGTCTACACGGCAGTCTACGGCTTTTTGTATTGGTTTGAGCGCCGCCACGCTGCGCCCACGCGGCTGACCATTACCGCGGCGGCGACGCTGATGGCTGTCGTCATGGCGGTCACGGCGTTTGCGGTCAGCAATCTGAGCTTTATCTCCGACAACGGTGTCACGATGAGCGTGATGAGCATTTTCTACATCCGCACGCTGGTGGATATGGCGGGCGTGCTGATCCTGACGGTCCAGCACGAGCAGCTGCGCGAGGCCGCACTGCACAGCGAGCTGACGGCCATGGACAATGTCCTGCGCCGCCAGTATGAGCAGTACAGGCAGAGCAAGGAGAACATCCGCCTTATTAACCGCCGCTATCATGAACTGAAAATGCAGATCGCGGCCATCCGTGCCGAGCGCGACCAGGCCAAGCAGGACGCCGCGCTGGCCGAAATGGAGAGCGGCATCCGTCAGTACGAGGCCGAGAACAAGACCGGCAACCCTGTGCTGGACACGCTGCTGACGGCGAAAACGCTCTACTGCCAGCAGCACGGCATCAATCTGACCTGTGTGGCGGACGGTACGCTGCTGCACTTTCTGACGACAGGGGAGATCTGCACAATCGTGGGCACGGTGCTGGACAACGCCACCGAGAGTGTGCTGACCGAGCCGGACCCCGAGAAGCGGCTGATCCGGGCCGCCATCTACGCGCAGAACGGCTTTGTGATGCTGCGGTTTGAGAACTACTGCGCTGACCCCGTGGAGCTTGGCCCCGACGGCCTGCCCGCCCGCAGCAGCCACGGCGGCTACGATTTAAAGAGTGTCCGCGCTGCCGCCGAGGCCCACGGCGGCACGCTGACCCTGCACTGGGAGAATGAGTGGTTCACGGTGCGGATTTTGCTGCCGCAGAAGTAGTAAGGATCGCGGCAGCGGAAACTACCCGCGGGCGGATATGGAATCCGCCCCTACGTTGCAGGGGCCAGTGTCCTCGACGACCCGCGGCCTTGCGGCGGCTGCCCTGCTCACCCCTGTAGCGGCGTCAACCTTCCCCCACAGGGGAAGGCTTTTTTGCTATGCCGCAATTTGCACAAAGAAGGCGCGGTTGTACTTGTACAAAATCACAACAAAATTTGCCCGGTCAAGAGGCAAAACTGCAAAGTATGCTTCAAAAACGGCAGCTTGTGCGAAAAATACGCCTATCGTGCCGCAATCTGCTACAATAGAATCGACGCAAAACATGGGCCCGCTTTTGACAGGTTTTATACTGTTTGAAGAGGAGAAAAACAAATGACAAAGCAACCCAAAGTCTGCAAGCCGCACCCCGTACTGCACGGGATCGGTTTGGTGCTGTCCGTGACCCTGTTGGTCGCGGTACTGGTCGGCACCTACTTCCTGTCCACGATGGCAACGATCATTGACAGCTTCATCGGCGCACCCAGCGGCCACTATTCCGACGCTGAAATTGCCGACACCAAGATCAAGGCGGAAGCGCTGGCCGCTGATGTCGAGGCCGAGGGAACTGTCCTTGTCCAGAACAACGACAACACCCTGCCGTTGGCCGCTGACAACAAGAAGATCAACGTCTTTGGCTGGGCCTCCACTGCTTGGCTAGGCGGCGGTTCCGGCTCCGGCGGCGTGTCCAGCGTCAACACCGATTTGCTGGCCGCGCTGACTGCCTACGGCGTTGCGTACAACACCGAGTTGACCGATATGTACAAGGATTTCCAGAATGGCCGCGAGTACACCCGCACCCTAAGCGCCTGGCCCGAGCAGTCCAGCCGCCTGTATGAGCCTGACATCAACAACCAGACCTACTATACACAGTCGATACTGGACAACGCCAAGAGCTTCTCCGATACGGCTATTGTCGTGATCGGGCGTCTGGCGGGCGAGAGCAACGACGCCACCAAGCAGCAGTACAAGCGCACCGAGAAGGGCGGCGACATCGTTGTTGACGACACCCGCACGATGCTGGAGCTGACCACCGAGGAAGAGAATCTGCTGAACTACGTCGGCGCAAATTACGCCCATGTGGTTGTGCTCATCAACTCCACCAACGTCATGGAGCTGGGCCAGATCGAGACGATCCCCGGCATTGATGCCTGCCTGATTGCCGGTCTGTCCGGCTCCGAGGGCGCGACTGTCGTGCCCGAAGTGCTGTGGGGTGACCGCGAACCCAGCGGGCGTACCGCCGATACCTGGGCTTATGACCTGACCACCGCCGCCAGCTATGCGAACGCCGGTATGGAGGGTGTCGGCAAGTACAGCGCCGCCGACGGCCTCTACCCGGCAGACGGCACGACGAACGGAAACCTTGACACACCCTACACCTATGAGCAGGTTTCCTATGTCGATTATGCCGAGGGCATCTACATCGGCTACAAGTGGTACGAGACCGCCGACGCAGAGGGCTACTGGGATGCCGAGAGCAACGAGCACGGCACCGGCTATGATGCCGTTGTGCAGTATCCCTTCGGCTACGGCCTGAGCTACACCAGCTTTGATTGGAAAGTTACGGACGCCATCGCCAACGGCAGCGCCCTGACGAAGGACGGTAATGTGACCGTCAAGGTTACCGTTACGAACACCGGTGACCGCGCGGGCAAGGACGTTGTCCAGCTCTACTACACCGCCCCGTACACGGCAGGGGAAATTGAAAAATCCAGCGTCGAGCTGGGCGCGTTCGCCAAGACGAAGGAGCTGGCCCCCGGCGAGAGCGAGGAAGTCACCCTGACGGTCCCTGTCTCCGACATGGCCAGCTACGATGCCTACGACGCCAACCACAACGGTTTCACCGGCTATGAGCTGGATGCGGGTGACTACATCTTCACCGTGCGCCATGATGCCCACGATGTGGACGACGACGCCAACGCGGCCATCACCTGCAGCCTGCCCGCAGGCGTGCAGTATGCCGAGGATACCGCCACCGGCAATGCCGTTTCCAACAAGTTTACCGGCAGCGACGCCATCGACGGCGTGAGCCTCGACGGCAGTGATTCCGACCAGAACATCACCTACCTGACCCGCGCCGACTTTGCGGGCACCTTCCCCAAGACGAACACCCCGACCCGTGCCATGACCGACAACGTCAAGGCTCTGAACCTCTACACCGCCGACGATGCCAACGGCTGGATCAACGACGCTGATGAGGCTATTACCACCGACGCTAAGAACGGCCTGAAGATCGAGGAAAACGGCGAGACCACCGACCTCGGTTTCCGGCTCGGCTCTGACTTCAACGACCCCCGGTGGGATGCCCTGCTGGATCAGCTGACCGTTGACGAGATGGAAAACCTCTACATCAACGCCTACGGCGGCCTGGCCGAACTCAAGAGCGTCGGCAAGTCCAAGAGCAAGGACGCCGACGGCCCCGCCCAGATCGGCGGCTTCACCGGCATGGGAGCTGGTACGGGCTTCCCCAGCTCCAGCACGCTGGCCCAGACCTGGAACGCAGACCTTGCCCAGGAGGAGGGCCGCATCATCGGCACGCAGGCCCTGCAGAACGGCTACACCGGCTGGTATGCCCCCGCCACCAACATGCACCGCAGCCCCTTCAATGGCCGCAACTATGAGTATTATTCCGAGGACAGCCTGCTGTCCGGCGTCATCTGCGGCAACACTGTGACCGGCGCAAACCAGGCGGGCGTCTACACCTATGTCAAGCACTTTATCTGCAACGACGGCGAGAGCGGTATCTACCGCGATTCCGTCTATACCTGGATGACCGAGCAGACCCTGCGCGAAACCTACCTGCGCCCGTTCCAGATGCTCGTCGAGGATTACGACGCAGTCGGTCTCATGAGCAGCTACAACCGTATCGGCGCTGTCTGGGCAGGCGGCAGTGAGGCGCTGCTGACCGGCATCCTGCGCGACGAGTGGGGCTTTGACGGCGCGATCATCACCGACTACTGCGACCACCACAGCTACATGAACGGCGACCAAGCCCTGCGCACTGGCGGCAGCCTGTGGATGGCGGGCTTCACCGGCGGCGAGATGGCCTTTGAGACCGGCTCTAACAGCTACCTGCGGGCCCTGCGCCGCGCCACCAAGGAAGCGCTGTACATGTACCTGCATGTCCGCGTGACCAACCGCGACTATGCTGACAGCATCGGCGACACCACCGCTGTGCGCCATGCGTTCACGACCCCTGTGTTCGGCTGGCGTCATCTGGTTGCCCTGATCGACATCGTGGCCGTTGTCCTGTTCGCCCTCGCCGTGCGCGGCGTCGTCATCGACGGCAAGCTCCGCAAGGCAGCCAAGACCGAGAAAAAGAACTTCTGATTCATCAAAGGAATGTGTTATCAATGAAACATGCAGACATTATTACCAAGTTGACCCTTGAACAAAAATGCGCGCTGCTCTCCGGCGAGACGGTCTTTACGACCCGCGGCTACAAAAATGCGGGCATCCCGTCCATCACCCTGTCGGACGGCCCCAACGGTGTGCGCAAGCAGGCGGGTGCGGCGGACCATCTGGGCCTGAACCCCAGCGTCCCCGCGACCTGCTTCCCGACGGCGGCTACCGTGGCCTGCAGCTGGGATCCCGCCCTGGGCGAACAGCTCGGCCGGGCCATGGGGGAGGAGGCTGCCGCGCAGGAGGTATCCGTCCTGCTGGGGCCGGGCCTCAACACCAAGCGCAGCCCGCTGTGCGGGCGCAACTTCGAGTATTTCTCGGAGGACCCGTACCTCTCCGGCAAGCTGGCCGCGGCCTACGTGCGCGGCATCCAGTCCAACGGCATCGCCGCCTGCCCCAAGCACTTCGCCGTCAACAGCCAGGAGCTGCGCCGCATGGCGTCGGACTCCGTCGTCGACGAGCGAACCCTGCGGGAGCTCTACCTGACCGGCTTTGAAATCGTCGTCAAAGAGGCGCACCCCAAGACCATCATGTCCAGCTACAACCTCGTCAACGGCACTTACGCCAACGAGAACGCCCACCTTTTGCAGGACATCCTGCGCAGGGACTGGGGCTTCGACGGCGCTGTCGTGACCGACTGGGGCGGCAGCAATGACCACGCGCTGGGCGTAAAGAACGGTTCTACGCTGGAAATGCCCGCCCCCGGCGGAGACGCCGTGCGCGAGCTGTTGAAGGCCGTTGAGACCGGCAAAATTTCCGAATCTGATGTGGACGCCCGCCTGGACGAGCTGCTGACGCTGGTACTGGACACCCACGCCGCCGTGGAAAACCACAGCCGCAGCTTTGACGCCGACGCCCACCACGCGCTGGCCCGCCGCGCCGCTGCCGAGAGCGCCGTCCTGCTGAAAAACGACGGCGATCTGCTGCCGCTGGCCGCAGGCGCAAGCGTGGCCGTCATCGGTGACTTCGCCGAGACGCCGCGTTACCAGGGCGCAGGCTCCAGCGCCGTCAACTCCATCAAGGTCGATACCTTCCTTGACTGCCTGAAAGACAGCGGCCTGCACAGCGTCGGCTTTGCCGCGGGCTTTGACCGCCAGGGCAAGCCGGACGATGCCAAAAAAGCCGAGGCCGTCGCGCTGGCGAAAAAGGCCGAAACCGTGCTGCTCTGCTTAGGGCTGGACGAGATCAAGGAGAGCGAGGGTCTGGACCGCGCCGATATGAAGCTGGCCGACAACCAGATCGAGCTTTTGCAGGCCGTGCAGCAGGCCAACCCCAACACTGTCGTCATCGTCAGCGCGGGCGCGTCGCTGGAAACGCCGTGGCTGGCCCACTGCAGGGCGCTCGTCTACGGCGCCCTCGGCGGCCAGGCCGGCGCGGGCGCAATGGTCGATGTGCTGACCGGCAAAATCAATCCGTCCGGCAAGCTGGCCGAGACCTGGGCCAATGCCCACGCCGACACCCCCGCCAAGGACAACTTTGCAGGTTCGGGACGCACCGTGCAGTACCGCGAGGGGCTGTACGTCGGCTACCGCTACTACCAGACCGCGGGTGTGCCCGTGGCGTTCCCGTTCGGCTACGGCCTGAGCTACACGAGTTTTGCCTACAGCGAGTTGAAAGCCGACGCCCGCAGCGTGACCCTGACCGTGACAAACACGGGCAGCCGCGCCGGTGCCGAGATCGTACAGGTCTATGCGGCCAAGCCCGACGCCCGGATCTTCCGCCCCGCGCAGGAGCTGAAGGCCTTTACAAAGGTCTGGCTGGAGGCAGGGGAGAGCAAGACCGTCACCCTGCCGCTGGACGACAAGGCGTTCCGCTACTGGAACACCAAGACCGACAGCTGGGAGGTCGAGGGCGGTACGTATGAGCTTCGCGTAGGGGCAAGCTCTGCGGACATCCGCCTGACCGCCGCCGTTGAGGTGAACGGTACGAGCGCACCGAACCCATACGCGGGCAAGGCGCTGCCGCACTACACCAGCGGCAAGGTGCAGCGCGTGCCCGATGCCGAGTGGGAGATTCTGCTGGGCCGCCCCATCCCGGCGGATACCGTCAAAATTGACCGTAATATGACCCTGGGTGAGCTGAACCACAGCCGCAGCCCGCTGTGCTGGCTGGTCTGGGCTGTGCTCACGATGATGCTGAACGCCAGCTACAAGCGCGGCAAGCCGAACCTGAACGTGATGTTCCAGTACAACATGCCGCTGCGCGCGCTGGCCAAGATGACAAGTGGTGCCATCAGCATGGGCATGGTGGACGGCATCGTGCTGGAGGCAAAGGGTTTCTGGGTCATCGGTCTGCTGAAGGTCATCGTCGAGGCCGTTAAAAACATCATCCTCAACGCGCAGCTGGAAAGCCGCCTGCGCAACAGCTGACAGGAAGGGCTGTCATGCAGCTTTGGAATACCTTTGCGGAAAAGCATCCTGCCGCAGCCAAGTGGGTGCGCGAGGGCGGCTTGTTCGTCGTCTTCCCGGAAGGGGAGGCTAAGAAGGCATAAGAATAGCCGAGCAGCGTAAAAACTGCTCGGCTTTGTTGTTTGTTGGTTGCGTGGCTTCCCCCTCGGGGGAAGCTGTCAGCGGCCCCGACCGCTGACTGATGAGGGGCCGCGCTGCCGTTAGTACCCGTCAAAGGGTGCAGCCCCTCGGGGGAAGGCTTAGAAATTACAAATAATTCACCGCCAGGATCGCCGCACCCAGCACGACCAGCACGACGCCTGTCGCGCGGTTCAGCGTGGCGGGCTCGGCCTTGTTCGCGAACTTGGCGGCAATGCGCGCCCAGAGCAGCGTGCTCAGCACACAGCAGATCAGGCAGAACAGATCCGGTACACCGCCAATCGCAAAATGGCTGACAGAACCGGTGAAGGCCGTGAACGCCATGATGAAAACACTCGTTCCTACGGCGGTTTTTAGTTCATAGCCCAGCACGGAGGTCAAAAGCAGCAGCATCATCATGCCGCCGCCCGCGCCGATGAACCCGCAGATAAAGCCCACGCCCGCGCCGCAGAGCAGCGACTGCGCGAACCGCTTCTGTACGCTGACGGCGTTCATCGCGCTCTTGGTCGTCATGACGGGCCGCACGATGAACTTGACGCCCAGCAGCAGCGTCATGAACGTTGAGAAACCGCCCATCGTTGTGCCGGGCACGAGGCTGGCCACATAGCTGCCAACCAGCGTGAAGCAGAGCACCGACGCCATCATGACCGCGCCGTTTTTAATGTCCAGGTTGCCGCTTTTGCCGTAGGTGTAGGCAGAGATCGCACTCGCCAGCACATCGCTGGCCAGCGCAATGCCCACGGCCATGTAGGGGTCCATCCCCAAAAAAGTAATGAGCATCGGGCTGATGACCGCCGCGGCGCTCATACCCGCAAAGCCTGTGCCCAGTCCCGCGCCGATGCCCGCAATAAAGCAGACGATGAATGCTACCAGATAGGTCATATTCTTACTCCTTGTTCAGCTCCCGCAGGAGGTTTGCATCCATGCGGCGCAGATAGTCCTGAAGTGTCTGCTGCTCCTGCGCCGTAAAGCCCGCAAACAGCGGCTCCAAGCTGCAGCGCTGGATGTCCGCCAGTACCGCGACCATCGGCAGGGCATCGGGCGCAAAGCCCAGCAGCCGCTGGCGGCGGTTGTCCGGCGCAGGGGAGACCGTTAGCACGCCGCGTGCGCGCAGCCGCTCCACCGCCGCCGATACATTGGATTTTGCCAGACCGCGGTAGCGGCAGATGTCGCTGGCCGTGCGGCAGTCTGGATTGTTGTGCAGAAACAGCAGGATGTCAATTTCCAGCTGGTTCAGCCCGTACTGTACGGAAGCAGCCTCAAACCGCGCTGCATGGTACTTTTTGTAGTGCTGTACGTAGCTCAATATGGGCAGCAACTGCATCACTCCCTTGCAAGGCTCAAATAGAACGGTTCTAATTATAACCATTTGCACAGCAAATGTCAATACTGCCCGTTAAAAAGCAAACATCAGAGAGGTACAGCCGCGCCAGGCTATACCGGATACACAAAAAAGAGGATGCGGACGGATCCGCACCCTCTAAAACAAAAACAAACCCGAAACAATGCTTCACGAAGAAGATTGAGCTCGGATTTGCACAATATGGTGGACCTGGAGGGATTCGAACCCTTGACCTCTCGGATGCGAACCGAACGCTCTCCCAACTGAGCTACAGGCCCATGTCATTTCGACTTGATAAGTGTACCTCTTTTCTGCCAAAAAGTCAAGGGGGTAATGCAGATTTTGTTTGCAAGCGCCGGACATATCCTGCAACATACGAATTTATATTGTAACAGGTGCAATCCGCCTGCATCTTGCGCTTCTCTTTATATAGTGCTATAATGGTACAAATCTTGCAGTGCCCGTATAAAAACGTATAGGCAATGTGGATTGAATCCAGCGCGTGGGTTGAATTATAGTATTCTCATTAAAGGTACAAGAATTCAACCTATGTGGGGAGGAAACCTTATGCAAGGCAAGCTGATTGCAAGCTACCGGCGGGAGCTTTCTGCGCTGGATGACCTGCAATGCGCCGGAACCGTGACCTATACGCTGACACAGGAGGCGGATGCGTTTGTCATCACTGTCCAGCGCGACGGGGCACGGGCAGCGGCGTGTATGCTGTGTGAGATAGAGGAGGAGCGCGCGGGGATGCTGACCCGTTTCCTGTACGAAAACGCCGTGGAGCCTGCGCATACCTCCGCGGTACTGCATGACCTCTGTGGATCGAAGGTGGGCTGACATGGCGGTGTTGCTGCATGACCGTCCGGAAGCAGCCGGACAAAAGCAGAGAGAGGTGCTCAGGCTGCCCCGGACTTCCGCCGTGGTGGCACTGTTTGCATTCAGCTCCCGCATGGATCGCGATTCCATGCGGCTGTTCGCCCGGACCCATGGGGACGAGGTTCGCGCCGCGGCCATTGCATCGACGGGGCAGGAGGTACTGGAGCTGCTGCACGGCGGCCTTCGCCCGCAGGTGCTTGTGCTCGACGCCCTGCTGACCAAGCCGTCCGTGACGCAGGTCTTGCAGGAGATCGGCACGATGCAGCCGGACCCGGAGCCGGCAGTCCTTGTGCTGGTGCCCGTGCCGGAGGAAACCGCCGCGCGCAAGGCGCTGGGCCTGTTTGCCCAGTACCGGATCATGCTGCGCCCCTACGGGATGAAGAATCTTTTCGATGAGATCTACCGCATGGGCACAACGGACGACGAGCATCGGCTCTACCACCTGCGCCGCTGTTGTGAGGATGTGCTGGATGACTTCGGCGCGCAGTCCACACTGAACGGCTACCGCTATGCCGAGCGGATGCTGCTCTACGCGCTGTACGCGGAGCGCCCGCAGAAGATCGGCGATTTGCAGCAGTATGTCGCGTCGGAGGAGAACATCGAGATCGGCACTGTGACCTCGGCGCTGAACCGGATGTCGGCGGGTATGTCCAAGCGCGGTGCGGAGCCGTACCGCGGACTTTGCCTGCGCTGCGGCCGCCCGGAAAACGGCGTGCTCTCCAACGGGCAGCTGTTTGAGGGGCTGCTCAAGGAGCTGCGCCGCCGACTGGAACCGACTATATAAATTAGGAAAGAAGGCGTTTTCCATGGACAGAAGGAACGAGGATACAGCACTGCTGGCCTTGCGCGGGGGATTGCGCGGGCGGTTCCGGCGCTCGTTTGACAGCATGGAGAACGCCTTTGAGGTATTGCAGGACCGCTTGCAGCACGCGGTAAACCCGACAGAGCGCGCCGAGCTGATGCCGCTGCTCGAGGAATTGCAGACGCAGCTGATCTGCCTGCGGCGGCTGGGGGACCAGGCGTCGGATGCCGCTACGGCGGCGCTGCTGCACGGCACCTGTGTGCCGCAGCCCATCGACCTGCTGGGGCAGCTGCGGGAATTTTGCAGTATTTTGCAGGAGGAGGCCGCGCAGTACGCACTGCCCTTTACCGTGACGCTGCAGGCCGACGGGCTGGACGTGCTGCCCACGACGGGGGATGTTTCGCTGCTCAACGGTCTGCTGACGAACCTTGTCTCCAACACACTGGCCGCGGACCGTGCGGCGCACATTATGCTGCTCTGCACGCCGGGTCGGCTCTGCTACAGGGACAACGGCCCGGGTCTGCCGCCCGATGCCGCCGCCCTGCTGACCGAGGGGCAATGGAGCGAACGCCTGCTCCACGCGGGCGGGCTGGGCCTGCCGCTGGTTGCCGCTTACACAAGCGCCATGGGCTGGGCGCTGACCGTAGGGGAGGGGCCGGGTATGAGCTTGCAGTTCACGCTGCCCGCCGCGCCGCCGCTCGACGGCATGGTGCTGACCTCGCCCACCGAGCGTCTCGCTGACCGGCAGAACCGCCGCAGACTGATACGCGGGGAGCTGGCGGTTCTGGTAGCGGATACTTCGATGCAGTAAGTAAAAGCGCTGTTCTTGGAAGGGGGCAGCGCTTTTTTGCTGCATGGCTTCCCCCTCGGGGGAAGCTGTCAGCGGCCCCGCCCGCTGACTGATGAGGGGAAACCTTGCCTCTGCTGCCCGTAAACGGATCGCTATGGCAAACCTGCCCCTCATCCGGCCCTGCGGGGCCACCTTCCCCTCGGGGAAAGGCTTTAAGGAGGCGGGCAGCCTCATTTTTTTTCCACACCGCTTTACTTTAAGCCCAAATTATTGTAAAATGTTATACAAAAGAATGGTTTACTATGCCTGCACGGCACAGCGGACCGCCAAAATAACTACAGGTGGTGTTTTTTATGGCAATTCAGTATAAACGTATTCTTCTGAAGGTCAGCGGCGAGGCTCTGTCCGGCCCCAAGGGCACGGGCTTTGATGAGGAGACCATCGCCTCCATCTGCGCGGGCATCAAGGCTGCGCACGACCTCGGTGCCCAGATCGGCATCGTCGTGGGCGGCGGCAACTTCTGGCGCGGACGCTCCAGCGGCAAAATGGACCGCATGGACGCCGACAAGATCGGTATGCTGGCAACCGTTATGAACGCGCTGGCTGTCAAGGACGCGCTGCGCCAGCAGGGCGTGGACGCCGTCGTCATGACCAGCTCCTTCATGCCGCAGGTCGCCGAGTGCTTCACGAGCGACAAGGCCATTGCCGCGCTGGAAAGCGGCAAGATCGTCGTGTTCGGCGGCGGCACCGGCAACCCGATCTTCTCCACCGACACGGCCTCCGCCCTGCGCGCACTGGAGATCGGCGCGGACGCCATGTTCAAGGCCACGATGGTCGACGGCGTCTATGACAAGGACCCCCACAAGTACGCCGACGCCGTGCGCTACGACACGCTGACCTTCACCCGCGTGCTGGATGAGCGCCTGGCCGTCATGGACTCCACCGCTGCGACCCTCTGCCGCGACAACGGTCTGCCCATCCTCGTGTTCGATCTGGGCCAGCCCGCCAACATTGCCAAGGCTGTCAAGGGCGAAAGCGTCGGTACCCTGGTCAGGGAATAAGACGCAAAAGCACAAATTGAAAAATTCATATTTTCCCCCTATACTATTTTAAAATAAGGAGAATTTCATTATGAGCAGCACGACGAAACCCTTTGAAGAAAAAATGAATGCCAGTGTCAACCACCTCATCCATGAGCTGGCCTCCATCCGCGCAGGCCGCGCCAACCCCGCCATTCTGGACAAGGTCACGGTCGATTACTACGGCAGCCCCACGCCCATCCAGCAGATCGCGGCTGTCGCCGTCGCCGAGGCCCGCATCCTGACCATCTCCCCGTGGGACCGCTCGATGCTCAAGCCCATCTCCAAGGCCATCCAGACCAGCGACATCGGCATCAACCCCATTGATGACGGCCAGGTCATCCGTCTGGTGTTCCCGGCCCCCACCGAGGAGCGCCGCAAGCAGCTGACCAAGGATGTCAAAAAGCAGGGCGAGGATGCCAAGACTGCCGTGCGCAACATCCGCCGCGACGCCATGGACAAGTTCAAGGCCATGAAGAAGGCCGGTGAGCTCACCGAGGACGACCAGAAGAAGCTGGAGGAAGAGACCCAGAAGCTGACCGACAAATATGTCAAGCTGATCGACGACACCTGCGCCGACAAGAACAAGGAAATCATGGAGGTCTGATCTCTCCATGAACGATAGCCTGTGCGGGCATGTCATGCGACACGCCCGCATAGGCTGTTATTGCATCATTGAATAAAACGATTCCGCGAAAGGAAACCACCGTTTATGAAGACCCGCATCATCACCGCCGCTGTCGGCCTGGGCGTTTTGGCCGTTGTGCTGGCGTTTTTTGACACCTTCCTGTTTGACTTGGTATTAAGTGCCGTCTGCCTGATTGCCATCCATGAGGTTTTTTCCGCTATGGGCTTTGGCAAAAAGCAGTGGTATCTCTATGCCGCCGCTGTGCCGCTGACGCTGCTGGTCATGCTGAGCACATCGCAGATGGTGCGCGGCCTGCTGCTGCCCGCGGCCTTTTTGACGGTGCTGTTCTACAACGTCTGTCAGATCGCCCACGTCAAAACACTGGATTTCGGTAAGCTGACGGGGTTTATCTACTTCTCGGGCGTCATCACGTTCTGCTTCTACTCGCTCATCCACTTAAAGCGGATGCTGCCCTTCGCAGAATATCGCTATGACGCGATTTATTTCATTCTGCTGATCCTCTGCTTTGCCTGGGGCGGCGACACCGCGGCCTACTTTGCGGGCCGTGCGTTCGGCAGGCACAAGCTGGCTCCTATCGTCAGCCCCCACAAGACCGTGGAGGGCGCTGTGGGCGGCGTGCTGGGCAGCATGGCTGCGGGCTGTGTGCTGACGCTCGTCTACTCGCTGCTGTCGGCCAAATACAACGTCATCAGCATTCAGGTGCAGCCGAAGCATTATCTGGTGCTGCTGGGCATGGGTGCCGTGGCGTCGGTGCTGGGCATTCTGGGTGACCTGTTCGCGTCGTCCGTCAAGCGTCAGGTCGGCATCAAGGATTACGGCACGATCTTCCCGGGGCACGGCGGCATTCTGGACCGCTTTGACAGCGTCATGTTCATCGCGCCCTTTGTTTCCATCGCGGTACGCTACTTCTTCTATCTGCTGTGAGGAATCGTAAAAATGAGTAAAGTCATCACACTTTTGGGCTCCACGGGTTCCATCGGCACCCAGAGCCTGGACGTCTGCCGTATGCACGGCTATGAGGTGTTCGGCCTGTCCGCCAATTCCAGCGTCGATAAGCTGCTGGCGCAGATCGCGGAGTTCCACCCGAAGTACGTCGCCGTCACCGATCCCGCCGCGTTTGACAAGCTCTCCGCCGCGCTGGCCGGGCAGGCCGACGCGCCGAAGCTGCTCAAGGGCGCGGAGGGACTGCGCACGCTGGCCTGTATGGACGGCGCGGGCACGGTGCTGAACGCCGTTGTCGGCATTGCGGGCCTCGACGCCTCGCTGGCCGCGATTGAGAGCGGCCACGATCTGGCGCTGGCCAACAAAGAAAGCCTTGTCACGGGCGGCCATCTTGTGACCGATGCTGTCAAAAAGCACGGCGTCCACCTGCTGCCCGTGGACAGCGAGCACAGCGCTATTTTCCAGTGCTTGCAGGACCAGCACAGCGCCAAAACGCTGGAGAAGATCCTGCTGACGGCCTCCGGCGGCCCGTTTTTCGGCATGACCACCGAGCAGCTGCGCACCAAGACGAAGGCCGACGCGCTCAAGCACCCGAACTGGAATATGGGCGCCAAAATCACGATTGATTCTGCGACCCTGATGAACAAGGGTCTGGAGCTGATCGAGGCCGCGTGGCTGTTCGGTCTGCCCGAGGATAAGATTCAGATCGTCGTCCAGCGTGAGAGCATCATCCACTCCGCCGTGCAGTTTGCGGATCATTCGATCATTGCGCAGCTCGGTGTGCCCGACATGCGCATTCCCATCCAGTATGCGCTGACCTGGCCCGAGCGCCTGCCCAGCCCCGTGCCGGAGCTGGACTTCACCGCGCTGACCAAGCTGAGCATTGCAACGGCGGACGACGAGACCTTCCGCTGCCTCAAAGCCTGCAAAAAGGCTATCCGCAAGGGCGGTCTGGCCCCCTGCGCCGCCAACGGTGCGAACGAGGCCGCCGTTGCGCACTTCCTGCGCGACGAGATCGGCTTCCTGGACATTGGCCGTCTGGTCGAGGGTATCGTCGACAGTGATTCCTTCGGCGGCGACTACACGCTTGCCGACGTCCACGAGTGTGACCGCATGGCGCGAGCCTATGTGGAGGCACATATCTGATTGGAACTGCCCGGTAGGGGCCGCACATGTGCGGCCCTCAGCTTTCCGGCAGACTCCTGCCTGCCATACACGCGCGGGCCGGGCATGCCCGGCCCCTACAGCTCTACGTCCAATACTTTACTTGTGAGGTGCCTATGACTGCATTGCTGACCGGGCTGGCATCGCTGCTCGTGTTTAGCAGCGTCATTCTGGTGCATGAGCTGGGCCACTTTATGGCGGCGCGCCATTGCGGTATCCATGTCGAGGAATTTTCCATCGGCTTTGGCCCGTGCCTGTGGTCCACGACCCGTGACGGAACGACCTATTCTGTCCGCCTGCTGCCGCTGGGCGGCTATAATCTGTTCAGCCCCCTGCCTGACGAGGAGGACGACGAGGAGGACGAGAGCGGGGAGAGCGCACCGCCGCCCGCTCCGAAGCCCCGCAAAACCACGCTTTTCCCGCTGGTCGTCAGCGGCCAGAAATTTGAGGATGCCACCGCCTGGCAGCGCTTTTTTGTCACGCTCTGCGGTGCGCTGATGAACTTTATCCTCGGCGTCGCGGTGCTGTTGGTGCTCGTCCTTACCATGGGCAAGGTCGGCAGCACGACGATTGCGGATTTCAGCGAGAACGCCACAAGCTCCGCAGCCCTGCAGGAGGGCGACACGATTTTGCAGATTTGCAGCAACCCCTGCTGGACGCTCTACGACATAACCGATTGGTTTTACACCGCGGAGGAGGAAACCTACAACGTGGTGGTCCTGCGCGGCAGCGAGGTCCTGGAGCTGCAGGATGTGACCTTCACCCCGACGCGCGACGCGGACGGCAATGTGCTGTACGGCATGGATTTCCGCGTTGAGCCGATGAAAAAGGACCTGCGGCACGTCATTGTCATGACCTGCGATATGTATAGTTACTACAGCAGGGCTATTCTGGGCAGCTTTTTTGACCTGCTCGCCGGCAAGGTGGGCGTGGAGGAACTGTCCGGCCCCCTCGGCACGGTGTCGGCGGTCAACCAGGCCGTGCACTACGGCTGGCGGGAGGTACTGTCCCTGCTGGCTCTGCTGACCATCAACGTCGGCATCTTTAACCTGCTGCCCATCCCGGCGCTGGACGGCTGCAAGCTGCTGTTCCTTGCGTGGGAGGGCCTGACCGGCCATCCTGTGCCGCCCCGCGTGCAGGGCGTGATCAACACGGCGGGTACGGTGGCGCTGGTGTGGCTGATGATTCTGGTCACGATGCACGATATTTCACGATTCTTATAAGGAGAACTACGATGCAGCGTCAATTAAAAAAAGAAGTCAAGATCGGTAACATTAAAATCGGCGGCACGAACCCCATTGCCGTCCAGACGATGCTGAATGTGCCCGTCAAGGATATTGCGGGCAACGTGGCCCAGGCAGAGCGCGTCGCCAAGGCGGGCTGCCAGATCGTCCGCGTGACCGTGCCCACCCCGGCGGACGCCGCCGTCGTGGCTGCCATTAAAGAGAAGGTGGACATCCCCGTTGTGGCGGACATCCACTTTGACTACCGCGCCGCGCTTGCAGCGCTGGATGCCGGTGCGGACAAAATTCGCATCAACCCCGGCAACATCGGGGATGATGACCGCGTCAAGGCCGTGGCCGACGCCTGCAACGCCAGAAATGTGCCCATCCGCATCGGCGTCAACGGCGGCAGCCTCGAAAAGCACATCCTGGCCAAGTACGGCGCTCCCGTGCCCGAGGCCATGGTGGAGAGCGCCATGTACCATGTGCGGCTGCTGCAAAAATACGACTTTGATAATATCGTTATTTCGATCAAATCCAGCAACGTGCCCCGCATGATGGCGGCGTACCGTCTGCTGGCCGGCCAGACAGACTACCCCCTGCACGTCGGCGTGACCGAGGCCGGCGGCAACCGCATGGGCCTCATCAAGTCCGGTATGGGCATCGGCGGTCTGCTGATGGAGGGCATCGGCGACACGCTGCGCGTCAGTCTGACCGATGAACCCGAGAACGAGGTCTACGCCGGGTATGACATCCTGCGCGCGGCGGGCTACGCCGTCGCCGGTCCCGAGATCATCAGCTGTCCGACCTGTGGCCGCACCCAGTACCCGATGATCGAGATCGCCAACGAGGTCGAGGCGCGTCTGCGGGACGAGGGCTTTAAGAAGCCGCTCAAGATCGCTATTATGGGCTGTGTTGTCAACGGCCCCGGCGAGGCATCCGACGCCGACATCGGCATTGCCGGCGGTAAGGACGAGGCCCTGCTTTTCATCCGCGGCGAGAAGATCCGTATGCTCAAGGGCGATATTGTCGGCCAGCTGCTGGAAGAAATTCATAAGATGTAACCAATAAAGCCTTCCCCCGCGGGGGAAGGTGGCCCCGCAGGGCCGGATGAGGGGCAAGCTGTCCTCGGCAATCCGTTTGTGGGTAATGCCCGGCAACTCCGCCCTCATCAGTCCGCTTCGCGGACAGCTTCAGTCTCCGTGCCAAGAGCCGCCTACGGCGGTTGCACTCCGACACGCGCCTGCGGGCGCAGCCCCTCGGAGGAAGCCTTGTCTCTACACCCACTTGTGAGGTACCCCCATTTGAAACCATTTGTCACCCAGGTCTGGCCGCAGTTTACGGCGGACCAGCAGTTCTGCGCGGCGTTCGGCAGTGTGCTTGTGGACCGCGTGGAGCTTTACCGCACACAAAGACAGGTCGTCATCTGCCTGCGCAGTGCTGAACCTCTGGATCAGGCGCTGTGCGGGCGTCTTTGTGCGTCCCTTGCCGAGGTGTTCGCCGGATATGAGCTGCAAGTCCGCAGCTACTTTGCCTACCCGAACATCACCCCCGAGGCCGTGCGCCTGATGATCGAGGAATTGAAAGAAAAGGGGATGCCGGTCAACGGCTTCCTCGATAAGTCCGAGCCCGTCACCTTTGGCGAGGACGGCATCACGGTCCACGTCAGCGCGGGCCGCCAGATCCTTGAGAGCGTCGAGCTGCCCCGCGTGCTGGCCGAGATGATCCAGGAGCGCACAGGAAGTCTGCCCGTTGTCCGCCTGGCCGATTCCGGTAAGGCGCGCACCGAGGAGGAGTTTGAGCAGTACCTGCAGGAGAAGGCCCCCGTTGTCAAGTTCGAGGCCAAGGAGACACCGCCCGACTTTACGATTGAAGGTCTCGCCCTCACGAACAAGCCGGTCAAGCTGTTCTACGGCAAGCAGTTCAAGCCCACCGACACCCGCCGCCTCAACGATCTGGGCGACGGCGGCAAGGTCACGGTCTGGGGCGACGTCTTTGCTACCGAGGTCAAGGGCAGCCGCCGCAAGATTTATTTTACCTCCATCACCGACTACTCCGGCTCCGTCAACCTCAAGGTCATGGGGGAAGAAGGCGCGGATATGTCCAAGTGGGAGGGCCTCAAGCCCGGCACGACCCTCATCGTCCGCGGCAACTATATGTACGACAAGTACGAGCATGACTTTGTCATCATGCCCTACGACGTTTTGCAGGTCGAGCGTGAGCAGCGCCAGGATACCGCGCCCGACGGCGAAAAGCGCGTCGAGCTGCACCTGCACACCAAGTCCAGCTCGATGGACGGCTTCAACGACCCCGGCAAGATCGTGCGTCTGGCTCACCGCATGGGCCACCGCGCCATTGCCATCACCGACCACGGCGTCTGCCAGGGCTACCCCGAAGCGATGCTGGCCACCGATGCCATCCACGAAACAGACCCGAACTTTAAACTGATTTACGGTTGTGAGGCCTACTTCGTCGATGACATGATCCCCGCAGTCTACGGCAGCGCCGAGATGCCGCTCTCCGGCTCGTTCGTCGTCTTTGACACCGAGACGACGGGTCTCGACTCCAACACCGAGCGCCTGACCGAGATCGGCGCAGTCTATGTTGAAAACGGCAAGATCAACGAGGAAAAGAAGTTCTGCACCTTCGTCAACCCCGGCAAGCCGATCCCGCAGAAGGTCGTTGACCTGACCGGCATCAACGATGCCATGGTCGCCGACGCCCCGACGCCCGAGGAGGCCATCCGCGCTTTTAAAGAATTTTGCGGGGACAACATCCTTGTGGCCCACAACGCCCACAGCTTTGATATGCTGTTTATCCGCAAAGCAGGGGAGAAGGCGGGCGTCAGCTGGGACGAGAACACCTATATCGATACACTGCCGATGGGGCAGGCACTCTTTCCGGGTCTGCGCAACTACAAGCTGGACACCATCAACAAGCACCTCGAGATCCCGCCCTTCAACCATCACCGCGCCGTCGATGACGCCATGGCGCTGGCCCGCATCTATGAGGTCATGCTGACCGACCTCGAGGAAAAGGACATCCATACGGTGGAGTCTATCAACACAGGCCTCGGCGGCAACAAAGAGGTGCTGAAGAAGAAATACTACCACCTTATTATATTGGTGCAGAATCAGGTGGGCTTAAAGAACCTCTACCGCATTGTCAGCGCCGCCCACACGCAGTATTTCTTTAAGAAACCGCGCGTGCCGCGCAGCCTGCTGAACCAGTACCGCGAGGGCCTGCTGCTCTCCCCAGCCTGTGAAGCAGGTGAGCTTTACAGGGCAATCGTGGCCGGTCAGCCCTACGAACAGCTGCTCCGCATTGCCGATTATTACGATTATCTCGAGGTGCAGCCGCTCGGCAACAATGAATTCATGGTGCGCAACGGGCAGGTGGACTCGATCGAGGCCATCAAAAACTTCAACCGCACCGTCATAAAGCTGGGCGAGGACCTGCATAAGCCGGTTGTCGCCACGGGTGACTCCCACTTTCAGGAGCCGGAGGACTGGATCTACCGCGCTGTTCTGCAGGCAGGCAACGGCTTCAAGGACGCGGACAACCAGGCCCCGCTCTACTTCCGCACCACGCCCGATATGCTGGAGGATTTCAGCTATCTGCCGCAGGAAAAGGCGTATGAAATTGTGGTGACGAACCCCAACAAGATCGCCGCGACCATCGACAACAACCTGCGCGCCATCCCCAAGGGCACCTACCCGCCCAGCATCCCGGGCGCGGAACAGGAGCTGCGCGACGACACGTGGAAGCATGCGGCGCGCGACTACGGCAGCCCGCTGCCCGACGTGCTGCAAAAGCGGCTGAAAAAGGAGCTGGACTCCATCTGCGGCCACGGTTACGCCGTTTTGTACGTCATTGCCGTGCGTCTGGTGGCCTACTCCAATGCGGGCGGCTATCAGGTCGGCAGCCGCGGCTCCGTCGGCTCATCCGCCGTCGCGCACTTTTCCGGCATTTCCGAGGTCAACTCGATGCCGCCGCACTATCTGTGCCCCAACTGCAAGCACAGCGAGTGGATCAACGACGGCGTACACTTTGACGGCTTCGACCTGCCCGATAAGACCTGCCCGGTCTGCGGCAAGCCGATGATCGTCGAGGGCCACGACATCCCGTTCGAGACCTTCCTCGGCTTCTACGGCGACAAGGAGCCTGATATTGACCTGAACTTCTCGGGCATGTATCAGTCCCACGTCCACCGCTACACCGAGGAACTGTTCGGCAAGGAAAACGTGTTCAAGGCGGGCACGGTCTCCGGTCTGCAGGATAAGACCGCCTACGGCTACGTCAAAAAATACCTCGAGGAGCGCGGCAAGACCGTCAACCGCGCCGAGGAAAACCGCCTTGTTATGGGCTGCACCGGCGTCAAGCGCACGACGGGTCAGCACCCCGGCGGCATGGTCGTTGTGCCGGATACCTTCGACATTTACGACTTCTGCGCCATCCAGCACCCGGCGGACGATGTCAAGGGCGGTCTGCTGACGACCCACTTTGAATTTAAATACCTGCACGATACGCTGCTCAAGCTGGATGAGCTGGGCCATGATGTGCCGACCTTCTACAAGTTCTTTGAGGAATACTCCGGCATTCCGATTGATTCCGTCCCGATGAACGACGAGAAGGTCTACAGTCTGCTGACCAGCCCCGAGGCCCTCGGCGTGACGGAGGAGCAGATCGGCTCCAAGACCGGCACGTTCGGCATCCCCGAGATGGGTACGAACTTTGTGCGCCAGATGCTTTTGGACGCCCAGCCGAAGAATTTCTCCGAGCTGATTCAAATCTCCGGCCTGTCCCACGGCACCGACGTCTGGACCGGCAACGCCGACGAGCTGATTCGCTCGGGCACCTGCACGATTGCGGAGGTCATCGGCTGCCGTGACAGCATCATGCTGTACCTGCTGCGCAAGGGACTGGAGCCGAAGATGTCGTTCGACATCATGGAGGCCGTGCGTAAGGGCAAGGTCGCCAAGGGCGGCTTCAAGCCCGGGTGGGAGGAAGCCATGCGCGAGCACGATGTGCCCGACTGGTATATTGAATCCTGCCGCAAGATCAAGTATATGTTCCCCAAGGCCCACGCCGTGGCCTACCTGATGGCGGCCATCCGCCTGATGTGGTTCAAGGTCTACCACCCGGCCATCTTCTACGCGGTGTACTTCACGGTGCGCGGCGCGGATATTGACTACGAGGCCGCCGTGGGCGGCGTCCGTGTGGCGAAGCAGCACCTGCGCGACAACGAAAAGATCCCCAAGGACGAGCGCACCGCCAAGGACGATGACGCGCTGGTCAGCCTGCAGCTGGAAAACGAAATGCTGCAGCGCGGCTGCGAGTTTTTGCCCATCGAGCTGGGCAAAAGCTACGCCAGCAAGTACGTGGTTGAGGACGGCAAGGTGCGTCTGCCGTTCACAGCCATCCGCGGTTTGGGTGATGCCGCCGCCGTTGCGCTGGAACAGGCCACGATGCACGGGCAGGAGTATATCTCGGTGGAGGAATTGCAGCAGGCCAGCGGTGTGGCGCAGTCTGTTTTTGACAAGCTCCGCGCCGTCGGCGCTTTGGGCAGTCTGCCCGAAACGAGCCAGGTGGATTTGTTCAGTATGATATAAAGGTGAGAGCGCAGAGCCCCTCAGGCCGAGCATAAGCGAAGGCCGGAGGGGCTCTGCCGCTTTGCCGTTGCCGCCGCTACTGTCAAGAGTTCCTGACAAAATTAGACAATTTACACAAAGGTGTCAATAAATAATTGTTGCTTTTGTGGTGAAAAATCCCGGTGCGGAATTTGCTTGCGCAAAACTGCACCGGGATTCTCCACTTTTTGCAACACCTTTAGCCCGTCGCATTGCGGCGGGCTGGTGGGGCATATTGTGGCCCGCTGCTAGAGCAGGTCAAAGAAGCGGTATACCTTTTCGCGGTTGTATAGGGGCAGTTTGTCTAATTCCTCTTTTAGCATATCGGCGGCAGATTTACCGCCGAACATGGGCCGGGTATAGTGGTTCACCCAATGCTGCACCTCGGTGGCCTGTTTCTGCGTTACTTTTGCCATGCTTTTACCTTTAGGCAGTTTGCGGCGCACCAATTTGTTTGTGACCTCATTTGTACCGCGCTCGTGGGGGCTTTGCGGATGGCAATAGAATGTTGTCACGCCCAGCGCGTCTATACCGTCTTGGTCGGCAAACTCGGAGCCGTTGTCGTTCGTGATGGTGTGGAATATCAACTTCCAATCGCGGCCAATCTGACATTTAAGCCATTGCAGGGCATGGACTGTATCGGCGGCAGTTTTACTCCGGGCCTTGATGATGATTTCACCTCTGGTTTTGCGGTCAGTCATTACAAGGCAACTCTCGCCAGTTCCTTCGGCCTTGCCTATGACGCTATCCAGTTCCCAATGTCCGACTTCTTCACGGTTTCGGATACTCTTTGCGCGGTGTTCAATACTGCGGTGTTTTGGGTGGGACACGTTTGCATGGGATACGGTGCCCTTGCCTTTCTTTGGGTGACCCTGTGGCAGGTGCTTATAGCGCAGGCTGGGAAACAGCTTCATTTGTATGTAGCGGTAGCAGGTGGTCTTGCTGATGGTCACGCCGTAGTCACCGCCGACCTTCGCTATTGCATCCTGCGGACTGGATCCGGTCAGAATGTGCGCTTCCAGCGCGGCCAGATAGTCCGCACGATTACCGATTTTCAGGTCAGGGCCGTGGGCACTTTTCATATAGTCAGCGCGGTTCTGTGCCTTTTGCGGGGAGTAGATGCGATAGTATTCCCATGTGTCGCCGTTCAACTGGTCCACCATGCCGCGACGGAGCTCGCGGCAGATGGTGGACGGCCAGACGCCGACCTCTTTTGCAATCGCGGTCTGCGTGAAACCGAGCTTGTACAGGTGTTCTATTAAGCTGCGTTCTGTGCCGGTCAATGGTCGGCCTTTTTTGCGTTGCTGTTCGTACATGATCACACCTCGCGCAAAAACTGCCGCCGCGTCCCTTGGGGGCCGCAACGGCAGTTTTATTTTTTACTTTGTTGTCTCGTCCGCTTCTGCCGCGTTCCGCAGACGCTACGCGCCAGCTGCACACGGCCTACGCTGGCTTGCAAATAAGAAGGTGCCTGCGGCGCTTGTGCCGCTCAGACGCCGAACCTTTATAAATTGGGGTTCGGCTTTTCAAAAATGCACAGTGCCCGCGTGCGCGGGCTTGCGCGTCTAAGGAATCTTTTAATGTCCCAGGGCGGGGCCTGGGACTTCGTACCGGTTAGGCTCTGCACGTCCCGTCAGAGTGCGGCAGTTGGACAAACTGACGCAGGGAAAAGCTCTCGCACTCTTGCGCCGTTTCACGTTGCTGGCCGGGCAAGGCTGGCGGTCTGGCGCTGGGGCCAATAAGAGGAAAATTCCGGGTTCCGGGAAGTCCCTGCTCTTGCCTTTGCGCGATTTCAGTTGCAGGCGTGGGAAAGTGAGCGCCGCGCAGGCGCTGCCAATATGGGGCTAGGCGCCCCATGCCCGCCAATCCGGCCCACTTTTATAAATTGGGTGGACCGAACACCCGGAAAGTTGCAGACGGCTTTTTAAGTATAGCACCGTTCTGTGTGCGCGTCCATACGTGGGCCGCGTACTTGGCTAATCGTGAGGAATGTTGTTTCGGTCGCGACAATAGGCACATTCTGAATACTGGCCGCAGTTGACGTGCTCGCCCGGGTCGGCATCCTGCGGGCAGGTGTAGAAGGAGTAATAGTCCTTCACGGCCACCACAGGCCCGGAGCAGGTGCCGTCCAGCCGGTACGAACACGGCTTGCGCAAGCAGTAGGGCCGCTTATTCGTTTTGTCCATCCGGCATACTTGTTTCATATCCTTTACCTCTTGATTTGCCCGGACATCCGCCGTTGTGCTTTTTTCGTGGGCTTGCTTGCCACTTCCAGACCCAGCGGCCCTGCCGGAGCTTGATTGCCGATAATTTCCGCTTCGGGGAGAATGTCGCCTTCCTCAAATTTCTTTTGCAGGTTGTCTACCACGGCCAGTGTGTCGTAGGCGTTATAATCGCGGTCTCGCACGAACCACAGGCCGCGGCGGAGCGGGCGTATCATCTCGGCGTTTGTGGCGTTCTCCATCTCCCATGCGTCATAGCTGGCCCACAGCTGGAAACGCCAGACCTTATTACACTGAATGACGGTATGGGTAACATCCCGGAGCAGCTTGTCAACATGCTGGAAACGCTGTGCAGAGCCGTAAAAGCTGATGTGATAGTGCCGGCAGCACAGCAGCGTATTGAGGAAGTAGGCATTGAAGTTATCCTTAAAGCTGCGCGAGTTCATCTGAACGGAAAGTTCATCCATGGCCACAATAGTTACTGTCAGCGTTTCTTCCTCATCGTCTATAGCCTGCGTGGTCTTGCTGGCCTTGACGACCTGCGCGAGACTTTCTAACTTTGTGTACGGTACACAGAGGTCAACGTTGGACAGGATATTGATTTTCTGCACCACAAACTTTTTACGCCGCGGGCACCACACGACTTTATCATTGTAGCGGTTGTACAGGCCCACTACTTTATGTACCAGAGACAGAGTTTTGCCGGAGCCGAAATAGCCGCAGTAAATATCCAGCGCACCCACCGGGCAGTTATGCCAGCCCCGGTGAAGCTGATAATAGTACAGGTCTTTGATAGCGTTGAAGCCGGTTTGGAAGGGATGGAACGTTATTTGCCGTGCAATGCGGGAGACTCCCAGCGTAATGAGCACGGCGACCAGAAGGAGCACCATATATCCGTTCATCAGAAGCGACCCCCGCGGGCAAATGTATGGGTGAAGTCCTTGATGATACCGAACACGAACAGGAACAGGGCCACCGCTACGAGGATAGCCAGAAACCACGGGAAGAACTCGGACAGGTTTTGCGGCGCGTCGGCAGAGATACCGAAGAACGCCAGCAGGTCATAGAACAGAGATACCATTTTTACACCTCACTTTTGCGGCGACGCGCGCGCGGGGCGGGGGCAATAGCCCCCGCGCCCCGTCTCGCGCTTGCCGCTTTCTCATAAGCCACGAACAAGGCCAATCACTAGCGCACCGACGACCACGGCGGCCAGTACCAGAAGCAGGACTTCGGACACGCTGTAATCCGAAAAGGATTTATCAAATGCGGCAGGTTCGGCGGTCTCGGCGGTTGCCATTTCTGCAGCCGTCCGCAGGTCTACAAGCTGGCCGGAAATCGTCTCCAGCTGGGCCGTGTAATCCTGCGCCAGTTCACCAGACTGTGTATCTTCCGTGCCGGTCTCGGCAGGGGTCATTATATCAATCAATGTATTGAGGGATTCTTGCAGGGTGTCCAGCTTTTCATACAAAGTCGGGTCGTAGGTTTGCACGCCCTGAACTTGCACAACCTCGTGCGTTTCCTCGGAATCGGTCACAGTCTGGGTGCTGTCCTCAGCGGGCGGGGTGTATTCCTCGGCGCTGGCCCGGAGCGTGAAGAGCGTGGAAAGACCGAGCAACAGCAGGATGAGAACGCCGCAGAATTTATTGAAATTATCGCTCATGACAGCATCCTCCCGATAAACGCGGCGGCGATTGCGCCGACGATAGACCACAACCAAATGTCATACCACGAAAGCGTAAAGCCGTACACAGTGAACGGCAGGTTGAAGCCGTTCAGGATGACATTCATAACTTCAAGAAATGATTCCATGCTTGCACCTCCTACGACATGCGCCGGTATAGCGCATTGACGAAACCGAGAACGATTGCAAATTCAAACGCCCACCAGTACGGCAAAGGAACCCATTCGATGGACTGTTTAATGAATTTGGGGAACTGGTCTTTCACGTTATAGTGCAATTCACCGGGCGTGCTTTTCAGCGTATCGGCAAGACTGTCAACACCGTCCGAGAAATTGTCCGAGACAGAACCCTGCAATTCTGCGGCATCTCCCAGAAGTGAGGATTCTTCCGAGCTTGCGGAAGAATCGGCGGAACTGTCGTCTGCAAAGGCGCAGGGCACGACGGCGAGCGCGGCGCAGAATACGGCGCAGAGCGTAATACAAATTTTTTTCCACATTACTTTGACCTCATAATAAATTTGATGATGGTGAACAGGAAGATGACAATCAGGCAGGTGTTAATCGTCATGACCACACCATCCGGGAGGAACGGGAACAGGTAGCCGACACCCACGGCCAAATTTGCAAAGAACGCGATAAGTGCAAGAATCAGGGAGACCAGCGCCCAGAAGATACCTTTTTTACCGTCCTCGGAGCCGCCGCCATTGGGGAAGATGATAGTCCAGAAGTTGTTGGTTTTATCTCCACTGTCGGGCTTGCCGGGGTCAGGTGCAGGACTAGGCGAGGGCGGCTCAGTCGGTGCAGGTGTAGGAGTTACAACATCTTTTGCATCATAGCCCAGAAGATTGAAGTGACTAAGGGAACACATGGAGCTTGCGTAGTTCGACATATTCAAGCGGTAGTATTTGTACGCCTTGCGCAGGGTAAGTGAATACTTGTGTTCTTCCTTATCCGAAAGATTTTGGTCTTTTTGCGTGTCCAAATCATCCCATGTTTCGCCATCGTCAGAGCCTTGCAGCGTCCAATCTTTTGCATAGCGGTTGTCGAACTTTGAAATCCGCATGATATAACCGTCAATGTAATAATTTTCGGGGTCGGGAATTTCAATTTGCAGATGAGAGGGACTTACATTTGTTTCCCAAATTTCAGAAGTGGAGCGGTCAAAGGCACGGAAGAAGTCGAACACATCACTATACTTTGAAGAACCAGAAGCAATCCATGTGCCGTGTTCATCGGTGAAGGTGTTGCTGTTCATCTTGGGAATGATAAGATTTTGCGTTTCGGGAAGAATGGGGTCGAGCGGTGCAGGAGAGGGGGACGGACTGGGTGTCGGATTGGAAGGCTCCGGCGTCGGGCTGGGAGTTGGCGTCGGCTCGGGCAAATCTTCCATTTTCTTGTTAAAGAAGTTCTGAATGTTGATATTCAAGTTATCTATTGCCAGTTGGAAGTTTGCGGAAATGTCAGCGAAGCCAGCAACGACAGCGGCCTTGAAATCCGCCACCACTGCCGTAATATTTGTAGTAATATCGGTGAAACCAGCAACAACCGCTGCTTTGAAATCTACCATATCGGTATGTATATTTGCCGTAATATTTGTAAAACCGACAACCATTTTATCCCGAATTTCTTCAAGAACTGCAATAATGCCGGTATGGTCACAATGGTCGTTACCGGGTTCAGGACTGGGAGAAGGTTCCTCTGTCGGAGCAGGGCTGGGCGTAGGTACTTCTGTCGGAGCAGGTGTCGGCGTGGGGGTCACCGTAGGTGCAGGACTGGGCGTCGGCGCGGGGTCTGCTTCGTAGTTTATGTAATAGTAGTTATTGGTGGTTTGGTCATAGACATAGTAGGTTTTCGATTCGGGATTATAAATCAGCGGATGGTCGGCAACCTCAATCACTGTCTCGTTGTTTACATTTACCGTGGTGTACTTGGGGTAGATGTACGTGATATTGGTACTATTATCTACATAAATGTTACCGGTGAATTTATTGTCCTCTATCGTGACCTCTTTCTTTTCTTCAACAGGGTTTTCTGTAGGGTCACAGGTGACGAGGAAGGGATAAAGATAAATGTCGATTGAAGTACTCTTAGCGTTTTCAGCATAAAACCAACGTCTTTCATGACATACAGCGTTATAGTCAGACAAGCCTAAGTTGCCAAGACCCCAATAACTATCATTCGGAAGGTTATATTCTCCAGCTTTTGTTTTAAGAATTTGAGGCTCTGCACCATACTTAGAATAGTAATTTTTCACAGTAGGCTGGTCGGCAGCGACATAGTATGTTCCGGGAACAAAGCCACTATCAATAATCCAGTAAAAATCAAAATTTCCATAACCCATATCATCTGACAACGGCTGTGTATAAAGTGAAAAATGGCTAATACCGTTATTATATCCAAGCCAGTCATAGACATATAGGCCGTAATCTTCATCTTCTTCCTCTACGCGGTAAGGCTTATAGGGGTCAGTTAAAGTAAATTTATTCGATTCTTGTTCACCAACATCAAGCCAGCAAGGATGAGCCACAAATTTGAGCTTTCCCTCTTTGCTGACGTGGGCCGTACCGGAATTGTCGATGTAGCCGGGAAGGTCTTTGCGGCCGATGCCGGAGGGGACTTTTTCGGCATGAACACCTGCAAGGTCAGCAAGTACCAAAGCCTCACCGTCATAGGGGCAAGTAACTAATGTGCCACCAGTATAAACAACCTTATAATCACATTTAGGACAAACAAGAGTAACACCAGTACCCTTTTGCACGCCTAGCATCTGATTTTCAAAATAATATGATAGCGGGTCATCAATAATATCAATGCCGGTATCCGTAGCAAAGGCAGAAAGGGAAAACGAAAACACCACTGCCAAAACAAGAAGTAAGGAAAGTAATCGCTTTTTCATTGACATCACCTACAAGAAGTTGTAAAATATAGAAAAGGTCGAAAGGACGATATATATGGATACAAAAGACAAAGCAATTATTTGGGTGCTATATCTTATCGTGGCAATGGTAATACATCTAAACTTATACGCAGTTATAACAGGAGCAATTATCATAGGAATAGCAATAAAAATAATTGATGCCAATTTTGCAAACATCATTTATTGGTTGCAAGAGCGTTTTGACATCAACAGCCGCCAGTGATGGCGGCTTTTTTTATTTGAAACGATTTAACAAACAAAGAAGAAGATAACCCTCACAAAGACCAGCAATAAAAAACAAAAACGGAAGCATAAATAAACACCTCATGATAAATGCAGTATTCACCCACCGCCAGTGATGGCGACTTTTTTCTTGCGAATGGACACGAGCGCTACACGAACCCGCTTAGGATGGCAAGGTAACCACGGATAACAATAAAGGTCAAATTCAACCAAATCAAAACAAAACCCCGAAAGAAATCTGTAACGGTTCAACGTGTTATCACTCATATATAAACCCTCTTTCGAGTTGAAACAAAAATAGCGGGGCGGGTTTTACCCGCCCCGCAGGGGCTTGTCTGAATCAGCCGCGGGCGGCGTTCTTCAGGCGGGCGAAGATGCCGATACCCACAGGAACCAGACCAGCGGCGAGACAGAACAGCAGGATGGGCTGCTTAGTGATCTCGGTAACAACGGTGCCGGACAGGGTGAACACATCGGCCATAGCGGCGATAACGGTATCCATAGCGCTCTTTGCAACCTCTGCACCAGCCTCCGCACCAGCGGCAAGCATAACAGTGTTCATGGTTGCGTCTCCTTTCCTCAAAATTTTTGTATGTAATCGCTTGCTGTTTGGGGGTAAGCGTTACAACGTGTAGTCATGCGGGACAATTGCGTATTCGTCCGGCTGACCTTCATCGTAGCAGGTGACCAGCACGGAATAGTTGTTGCACTGACTGGCGTATGCTTGTTCAATATCTGTTTTCGCGGCAATCAGCAGCAGAAGAAATTCAAGGTTTTCGTCCTTAGATGCCTGGCAAATCTCCGGCAGAAGTTCGCCGTAATCGTACAGAGTTTTTTGTGTGATTCTCATTAGAAGTTTCCCTTCAAGTCGTCGGGCATAATGCCGAAGCCGTCCACATCGGTAACGCGCTGAGAATTTCCAAGTTCGGCAAGGCGAGCTTGCACCTCTAGCCGTTCGTTGGCCGTCTGGGCCATATCCCGCAGGCGCTGGCGTTCAACGAACTGGTCGCGCCACATAGCATAGTTGTTTTTGAAGGTGGCCCAACAGCCTTGCTCATACGCCCACCGGCACAGTTCGTTGAAGGTGTCGAACGTGGGCATATCCAGTAGAATTTGCACTTGGTCATCTTCCATCTGGGACATACCGGCGTGTTCGCTGGGTTCTTCAAATTCGTGGGTGCCGACAATATCTTTACTGTACTGGTATTTGTCGGGGTCGAGCAAATGCCACAGATAGACATACGCCTTATAAAGGTTGTTCACCTTGCGGATGACATTGACTTCAACGCCGATTTCTTTTGCAATGCCGGAGAAATACCGGGCGTTGGGAAAGCTGCACACAAAGTGAACGTGCGGTTTCTTGAGGTCTCCCGGCATCCAGTCGGGCGGTTCGCCTTCATGCTTTTTCACATAGGCATCAAAGGACGCTTGAGAGTGAACATCCTTATCATGCAGGGCCCATGCGCAGGGCAGGTTTTGTTTGCAATAGTCAATTGCTGCTTGCTGACTTTCGGGGTACAGTACAAACATACACTGCCGACTGCGCAAACGTGGTGGTGCTTTTGTGTCGCCCATGTTCTACCATCCTATTTACTGTCATTTTTGTCTTGTGTCTTGGCACTGACACTGACACTCCAAAGGACGTAGCGCCTTTGGAGTGTCAGCCTTGCGACTGACATGATATGTGGGGCGGTCTTTGATATGCACTTACCTTGATTACTGGCCTTTTGATAGCTGGAGGAATCATCAGGACTGGCAAACGCATATCAAACACCGCCCCACGGCAGTTACTTACATGGTGGCGGCTGGGCGTTTTCTGGTGGAGCGGGGAGCATTACTTAACCAACTCCCAACTCTTGATCTTCCCGTAGCTTGTCTCAAAGTCGAACTGATGGCCGATGACCTTGGAAAAGTCATCCATAGCGCCGACAGACTCGAGCAGATCGGCAGAATCCACTACTTTGATGGAGCACTGTTCCGCTTTCTGTCCAGCACAACCAACCAGACGCTTGAGGGTCACACTGTGCAACACGAGGTTATCATAGTGAATCTGACGGTTGGAACCATCGCGCGGGGTGAAATCGCCAGTTTTGCGCTCAACGCCAATAACCTGATACAACATTTTCTTGCTCTCTTTCCGCTGGGCTTGTTTTCTTTCTTGCCAGCACTCTTGTTTTTGTACTTTTCGGTCAGGTTCAAGGCCTTCCGGCCTTTGTCACGATTATAAAACTCTAAGTTTGCCGTTGCCGCCAACTTGCCCCCTTGACAACCTACCTGATTTGCGCTATAATAGCAGTAACTGATGCGGGATTAGCTCATCCGGTAGAGTGACTGCTTCCCAAGCAGTAGGTGGCGAGTTCGAGACTCGTATCCCGCTCCAAGATACCCCGAGGCGTTTCGCTTCGGGGTATTTTTATTTGTGCAAAAGAGGTGCCGACCATGCTTGATGCATTCCCGATCTATCACTGGTTCCACAACGGCAACCCGTATTCCGGGGCAGAGGGCGGTATGCGCTATGTCATCACCCCCATCAAGGTGCCCGACCCGAGCGACGAGAGCGGCAAGAAAAAGCGCGAGGCCCTCTGCGCCGAGGTCTGGCCCGGCCCGTGGAGTATCGAGCATACCGCCGAGGAAAAGATCGAGACGCAGCTGTTTGACGGCGACCAGGCGGGCTTGGATAAGGCCGTCGCCTGGCTGCATGAGCGTTACACCGCCGAGGCAGACCGCTGGACGGACATCCCGTCGATCCTCGACTGTGAGCCGGACCGCTGACGATTGATGAACACCTGCTGCACACCGCGGCAGGTGTTCATCAGTCGTCAGCGGCAGCATGGACCCGGCCATCCCGGTGCACAGCGTTGTCCTGGTGCAGCCCGCTGCACCGGAGGAATTGCAGCCCGGCGAGATCGTCGCCTACCGGAGCGGCAGCAGCGTCGTGATCCACCGCCTTGTGGAAAACCACATCGTCGAGGGCGAGCTTGTCACCAAGGGCGACGCCAACGCCGAACCCGACCCGCTGAAGGTCGAGTACGCCGGCGTGCTGGGCACGGTCACGGCGCACATCCCGTTCATCGGCATCTATGCCGGGGCGCTCAACACGCTGCCCGGCAAGCTGTACGCCTTCGGGTTTATCGTGGCCGCCGCCATGCTCTATCTGCTGGCGCATGAATTGAGCGAATAAGTACGAAGCCGCACCCCGCGCAGGGACCGGGGTGCGGCTTTTGCGTAAAAACGTGATTTGTACAAAAGCAGGTTGCACAAGACTGGCAAAGCGCGTACAATAGTGCTGAATGAGGCGATTTGTATGTGGTTATTGTACGCAGTCGGCTCTGCGCTGTTCGCGGGTCTGACATCCATTCTGGCAAAATGCGGCATTCGCAAAACGGATTCCACCGTGGCCACGGCCATCCGCACGATCATTGTGCTGATTTTTGCGTGGGTCATGGTGTTTGTGGTCGGCTCGCAGGGGACGATTGCCAGCATCCCGGCCAGAAGTCTGGTATTCCTGGGGCTGTCGGGTCTGGCTACGGGTGCCAGCTGGCTGTGCTATTTTTATGCCTTGCAGCGCGGGCCGATCGATAAGGTCGTGCCCATCGACAAGAGCAGCACGGTCATGACGATCTTGCTGGCTGCACTGCTGCTGGGCGAGAGTGTGACCTTGACCAGGGGCATCGGCGTTGTGCTGATCGCCGCCGGCACGTTCCTGATGATCGAGAAAAAGGGCGGTGTCCAGAAAGAGGAAAACGGCTGGATGTTGGCGGCGTTCGGTTCGGCCATTTTTGCGGCGCTGACCTCGATCCTGGGCAAGGTCGGTATCACCGGGGTCGAGTCCAATCTCGGTACGGCGCTGCGCACCGGCGTGGTGCTCATCATGGCGTGGGTCATGGTGTTTGTGCAGGGCAAGCAAGGCCAGGTGAAGGCGGTGCCCAAAAATGAGCTTGGCTTCATCTGTCTGTCGGGCCTGGCTACGGGTGCCAGCTGGCTGTGCTATTACAAAGCGCTGCAGCTCGGCCCGGCCAGCCTCGTCGCGCCCATCGATAAGCTGAGCATTCTGGTCACGGTGCTGTTCTCCTACATCGTGTTCCATGAGCGCCTGAGCAGAAAGGCTCTGACAGGTCTGGCCGTGCTTGTCGCGGGCACGCTCGTCATGCTGGTATAAAATTTATCATAACGGCAGCACCTTTTCCTGCAAAGGTGTTGCTTTTTTTGCTATCTTTTGCCATAATAAATATATATGCAATAGGCATATATATGCAATAGGCAGGCTTATGCAGGAAAGGAGGCACAGCAGATGGCGAAAATCGCCGTGGTCGAGGACAACGACGCCATGCGGGCGCAGCTCTGCGGGTTCATCGCGCAGTATGCGCAGGAGAGCGGACACCAGCTGGACGTGACCGCCTTCTCGGACGGGGCACAGCTTGTGGAGCCGTACCGCCCCGGGTTTGACATCATCTTTCTGGATATTGAGATGCCAAAGCTCGGCGGTATGCCGACGGCGGAGCGCATCCGCAGGCAGGACCCGGATGTGGTGCTCGTGTTCGTCACCAACATGGCACAGTATGCCATCCGCGGGTATGAGGTCGACGCGCTCGACTTTGTGCTCAAGCCCGTCAGCTACTACCAGTTCAGCACCAAGCTGGAGCGCGCCTTGCAGCGTATCCAACGCCGCCGCGGCGGACAGGTGGCCTTGCAGGTCAGCGGCGGGGTGCAGCTGCTGGATACCGACGACATCCTTTATTTGGAAACGCGGGACCGCCTTTTGCACTACCACACGGCCACGGATACCTGGTCGGTGCGCGGCAGTCTGCTGAAGGCCGAAAAGGATCTGGCTGCCTACCACTTTGCGCGCTGCAACCAGTGCTATCTGGTCAACCTGCGCCACGTCAGGGGCGTGCAGGATGATTTGGTGCAGGTGGGGGAGGAGCGGCTGGAGATCAGCCGCCGCCAGCGCACGGCCTTTCTGGCCGCGCTGGCGGCCTATGTCGGGGGTGCGCTGTAGGTGGATACACTTCTGACATGGGTGGTTTGTGCTGTCGGCCTGTGCGGTGCGGAGCTGGCCTACTGGCTGCCGCTGAAAAAACGCAGGAATTTTACCATGCGCACCGCCCTGAATTTTATCGCGGCAGTGCCGCTTGCGCAGGTCATCATCTGGGCCAACAGCGGCCACGCCAATCCGACGATGCTGCTGGTGATTTACGGCGGTTATTTCATCTGGGCTGCGGTGGCAACCCATCTCTGCACGCTGCTGGACTGGTCGGCCAGCGCATATTGCAGCATTTGGATCGTCCTGACGACGGAGTCGACCTATGAGCTGTGGCGCGTTCTGATCTGGACGGCGCAGGCGCTTGGAATGCGCCATCTGCCGCTGCACAGCACGCCGATGCTGCTGGGGCAGATGGGCTTTGCCATTGCCTGCTGTGTGACGGTCCGGTATACCATGGCGCGCACGATGCCGGAGGACGGCATCTACCACATCGGCCCTCGCCAGCTGGGCAGTGCCGGACTTCTGGGCGTGATATTCGTCTTTCAGTTTTTTGCACTGCAAACCAGTCTGCGCGTCGGGCTGCAGCCATCGGCGGTAGTCGCACCGTCGATGCTGACCCAGTTTTACTGCGTGACGCTGCTCTATTTACAGACCGAGCTTTTCAAAAAAGCGGCCATGCAGAAGGAGATGGACGCACTGAACCTTCTGTATGACCGCCAGCGCAAGCAGTACCAGATCGCACGGCAGAACGTGCAGATCATCAACCGCAAGTGCCATGAGCTCAAGGTTCAAATCGCCGACCTGCGCCGCCTGCAGCCCGACGAGGCCACAACGCAGAGCCTTGACGAGGCCGAGCAGGCGGCCCGGATGTACGACGCCAACGCTGCCACCGGTAATGAGGTGCTGGACGTCGTCCTGACCGAAAAGAGCCTGCTGTGTGAGGCCCAGCGCATCCGTCTGAACTGCGTGGCCGATGGCACCTGCCTTGCGGCCATCGAGCCGGGTGACCTGTACGCGCTGTTCTCGAACCTGCTCGACCAGGCCATCGACGCTGCAGCCCAGCAGCAGAATGACCGCCGCATGATCGACCTGCTTGTATGCAGGCGGCAGGGCTTCGCGGTCATCAACGTCATCGGCCCGGCGCTGTCCGGCAGCCAGTCCGACCACGGACGCCGCCACAGCTATGAGCTGAAGGTTGCCCGCCGTGTCGTGCAGAAATACAGCGGCACTATGGCGACAGAACCCCGCGGAGAGCTGTTCGCCGTCAAGATCGTGATGCCGCTCACCAGGGGATGAAAGAAAAAATACCGCCTGTTTTTTGTGCAAGATGTACAAAGAACGGGCGGCCTTTTTTGTGCACCCAAAACCGAATATCCCGCCAGAAATACCACTTTTCGCAAACCTATTGCCAGAAATTTAACAGTTCTGTACAATACAGGTACAGTAAAAAACAACACAGGAGGGCGCAATGCGAAGCACGACCAAGCTGATGAAGAACTGGCAGTTCACCGGCCCCGACGGTAAGACCGCTGCCGTGGACCTGCCGCACACCTGGAACAACATCGACGGCCAGGACGGCGGCAACGACTACTGGCGCGGCACCTGCATCTATAAGACGCAGTTCACGGCGCCCGCTTTTGACAAGGATACCCAGCAGGTCTGGCTGCAGTTTGAGGGTGTGAATGCCAGCGCCAAGGTCACGCTGAACGGGGTGGAGGTCGCCCGCCACGACGGCGGCTATTCCACCTTCCGCGCGGATGTCACGGCGCTGCTGGCCGACAGCAATGAGCTGATCGTGGAGGCGGACAACAGCAAAAATGACCGTGTCTACCCCCAGAAGGCCGACTTCACCTTCTACGGCGGCATCTACCGCGACGTCAGCCTGCTGGTCGTCAGCCGGAACCACATCGCGCTGGATTACCTCGGCGGCCCGGGCGTGCAGATCACGCCCACTGTCAACGGCGCAAACGCTGACATCGAGGTCAAGACCTGGATGGAGGGCGACGGCGAGGTCGAGTTCTCGATTTACGACGCCGCCGGTGCCGAGGTGCTGACCGGCAAGGGCCGGGACACGACGGTCACGCTGGAGCATCCGCACCTGTGGGACGGCGTCCGCGACCCGTATCTCTACACCTGCGCGGTGCGTCTGGTGCTGAACGGCGAGGTACAGGACGAGGTACGCCAGCGCTTCGGCGTGCGCAGCTTCTCGGTTGACCCCAAGCGGGGCTTCTTCCTCAATGGCCGCCCGTATCCGCTGCACGGCGTCTCCCGCCATCAGGACCGCAAGGGTCTGGGCAATGCCATCACGCGCGAGATGCACGACGAGGATATGCAGCTCATCAAGGAGCTGGGTGCGAACACGATCCGTCTGGCGCACTACCAGCACGACCAGTACTTCTACGACCTCTGCGATGAGGCCGGCATGGTCGTCTGGGCTGAGATCCCCTACATTTCCGAGCACATGCCCAATGGCCGTGAAAACACGATCAGCCAAATGAAGGAGCTGATCGTCCAGAACTACAACCACGCCTGCATCGTCTGCTGGGGCGTCTCGAACGAGATCACGATCTCGACGAAGGACAACCGCGACATGCGCGACAACCATCATGTGCTGAACGATCTCTGCCATGAGATGGACAAGACCCGCCTGACGACGCTGGCCTGCTACGCGATGTGCGGCCCCTTCAACCCGGTAGCGCATATCACGGATCTCGTCAGCTGGAACCTGTATCTGGGCTGGTACGTGCCGGGCCTCTTTTTAAACGACCTCTGGATGGACTTCTTCCACCTCTGCTACCCGAACCGCGCGCTCGGTTTCAGCGAGTACGGCGCCGAGGGTATGCCGAACCTGCACAGCAGCCATCCCCGCCGCGGTGACCACACCGAGGAATACCAGGCCATCTACCACGAGTACATGCTCCGCTGCTTTGACCGCCACAAATGGCTGTGGGCGACCCACGTCTGGAACATGTACGACTTTGCCGCCGACGCCCGCGACCAGGGCGGCGAGCCGGGTATGAACCATAAGGGCCTGGTCACGTTTGACCGCAAGACCAAGAAGGACAGCTTCTACATCTATAAAGCGTGGTGGAGCGACGAGCCGTTCGTGCATATCTGCTCGAAGCGCTATGCGGACCGCACCGAGAATGAGATCGAGGTCAAGGTCTACTCCAACCAGAAGCAGGTAAGCCTTTATGTCAACGGCGAAAAGCTGGCCGAGCAGGAGGGCGAGCACATCTTCAAGTTCCGTGTCAAGCTGAACGGCAAGACGAAGGTCCAGGCCGTGGCAGGGGACAGCATCGACGATGCGGTATTCCGCAAGGTCGATGCCCCGAACCCGGACTACAAGCTGACTAAGAAAAAGTCCACCAGCGCAAACTGGGTGTAAATTTCGCCAAGCTGTAGGGGCCGCACATGTGCGGCCCGCAGCCGAATGGCAGACGAGCATTTGCGGGAAAGCCGCGGGCCGGGCATGCCCGGCCCCTACAAACCTCCCGGAAATCGCATCGTATTCTTTTGAAACACGCCGCACCGTGCGGCTGTTTTATATAAAACAAGGAGAAAAAGGTAATGGATGATCTGAAAATGCAAAAGCAGACCTTGAAAAAGGCCTACAAAAAGACCAAGCGTAAGCACATTACGCCGTGGAAGATTCTGGCAATCATCTGCGCCGTGGTGATGATCGTTTCGATCCCGCTTAGCATCCTTCTGCAAAAGTTCGACAACACCATGGCGGCCCGTTTCGGCGGCAGCTTCTGGAAGCTGCAGAACGAGGACGCCAACGCCCAGTATTACACCAGCGACTTCAACTCCGCCGAGGAGATGGTCAACTACGGTCTGGCTTTGACCCAGCAGGTCGAGGCCGAGGGCGCTGCCCTGCTGATGAACAACAACAACGCGCTGCCTCTGGCTGCCGACGCGAAGGTCAGCACCTTCTCCAACAGCAGCGTCAACCTCGTGTACGGCGGCACCGGTTCCGGCAACATTGATGCCTCCACCGCCGACACCCTGCGCACCGCCCTGGAAAAGGTCGGTGTGACCGTCAACCCCACTCTGTGGGACTTCTACACCGTCGGCGCCGGCAAGGACTACGCCCGCTCCAAGAGCGGCACCGTCGCCAAATCCAGTGAGGTCACCGCCGAGGTGCCTTGGGATGTCTACACCGACGAGGTCAAGGACAGCGTTGCCCAGTACGGCGATGCCGCTATCGTGACCCTGTCCCGCGTCGGCGGCGAGGGTGCTGACCTTTCCTACGGCGAGGTCAACTATCTGGCGCTCGACGAGAACGAGAAGGCTATGCTGCAGAACGTTGCCGAGATGAAGAAGAACGGCACCGTCAAAAAGACCATCTTGCTGATCAACTCCGCCAACGCCCTGCAGGTCGATTTCCTCAAGAACAACGAGTACGACATCGACGCCGCACTGTGGATCGGTGACGTGGGCATCTCCGGCATCAATGCCGTGGCCGAGATCCTGACCGGCAAGGTCAACCCCTCCGGCAGCCTGGTCGATACCTACTGCTACGACAACTTCAGCGCCCCCGCCATGTGGAACTTCACCCCCACCACCTACGAAGGCTATGTCGAGGGCGGCGATGTGTCCGCCAAGGCTAAGTCCTACATGATCTACCAGGAAGGCATCTATGTGGGCTACAAGTACTACGAGACCCGCTACGAGGACTTCGTCACCGGCAACGGCAACGCAGGCGACTACGCCTACGGCGACATCGTGGCTTACCCCTTCGGCTACGGCATGAGCTACACCGACTTCGACATCAGCGACATGAACGTCAGCTACAATGCCGCCGATGACACCTACACCGTCACCGTCAAGGTCACCAACACCGGCGACATGGCCGGCAAAAAGACCGTGCAGGTCTATGTCCAGAGCCCCTACACCGACTACGACAAGGAAAACGGCGTCGAGAAGTCTGCCGTTTCTCTGGTCGGCTTCGGCAAGACCGGCATGATCGAGCCGGGCGCTTCCGAGACGCTGTCCATGACCGTCAACAAGCGCGACATTGCTTCCTACGACACCTACGGCGCCGGCACCTACATCCTCGACGCCGGTGACTACTACTTCACCGCCGCCACCGATGCCCACAACGCTGTCAACAACATTCTGGCTGCCAAGGGCTACACCGTGGAGTCCACCAACGGCAAGATGACCGCCGACGGCAACGCCGACCTGACCTACACCTGGACCGAGGACGCCCTCGACACCACCACCTATGCCACCAGCGAAAACGGCACCGCCATCACCAACCAGCTGTCCAGCGCCGACCCCAACCTGTACGAGGGCATTGAGGAGACCGTGACCTGGCTGAGCCGCTCTGACTGGAACGGCACCCTGCCCACCGAAACCGTCAAGCTGGCCCTGACCGAGCTGCTCAAGAAGGACCTGAAGGACATCCGCTACGATCCTGCCGACTACGAGAGCGTTGATATGCCCACCCTCGGCGCCAAGAACGGCGTCAAGCTGTACGACATGATCGGTCTGGACTACAACGATCCCAAGTGGGACGAGCTGCTGGATCAGATGACCTTCGACGAGATGAACTCCCTGATCGGCGACGCCTTCCACTGGACCATGCCCGTCAAGAGCGTGGAAGCCCCCGGCACCCGTGACGAGAACGGCCCCCAGGGTCTGACCGCCAGCCTGCTGGGCAACGACAAGAGCCAGCTGACCGCCACCGCCTTCACCTCTGAGGACGTTATGGCTGCCACCTTCAATACCGAGATCATGACCGAGATCGGCAAGGTCATCGGCAACAACTGCCTGGAAGCCGACATCGCCTGCCTGTACGGCCCCGGCAACAACATTCACCGCACCCCCTACGGTGGTCGTAACTTCGAGTATTACTCCGAGGACGGCTTCCTGTCCGGCATGATGTCCGCTTACGAAGTCAAGGCAATTCAGGACAAGGGCGTCCACGTTGTTATGAAGCACTTTGCCCTGAACGACTGCGAGCAGGACCGTATCGGTCTGGGCGTCTGGCTGAACGAGCAGGCTGCCCGTGAAGTCTACCTGAAAGCCTTCCAGGCTCCCGTCGAGGTCGGCAACGCCAACGGCGTTATGATCGCCTACACCCGCTGGGGCGCTGTCTGGTCCGGCGGCAACTACGGTCTGGTCACCGGCATCCTGCGCAACGAGTGGGGCTGCGACGGCATGGTCATCACCGATAACGTTCTGACCCAGTATGTCAACGGTCCCGACGGCGTTCTGGCCGGTGTGTCCATCTACGACGCCATGATGTCCTTCGTCACCGACACCCTGCCCAAGTACAAGAACGACCCCGTCATCGTCACCGCCATGCGCGAGGCCTGCCACCACAACCTGTATGCCATCGCCAACTCCTGCGGCATGAACGGCGTGGGTGCCGACACCACCATCAAGGTCACCCGCCCGACGGTTGTCACCATGAGCATCATCATTGCCTGTGCCTCCACCTTCTTCTGCCTGCTGGGCATCGTGATGTGGATCATTGGCGGCATCAAGTTCCGCAAGACCGAAGAATACAAGGCCTACAAGGATTTCAAAAAATCCCTGAAAGCCGCTAAGAAAGCCTAATTTCTACAGAATTTCCGCAAGCTCCCCGCCGGCCCCGGCGGGGACTTTTGAGTAAGATTTCTTTTTCCACAACAAGGAGCAGCCCATGAGCGAAAATGCAAAAGCGTCCAGCGTCAATCGCGCCAAACTTTACCAGCTGGTACTGTTTCCGCTGAACAACGGTGCCACGAATGTTTATTACGTCCTTGTGCTTTCCTACATTGCCACCTTCGGCAGCAATGTACTGGCGCTGGGCACTCTGTTTGCCTCGGTCATGGTCACGGCCATGCGCCTGTGCGACGCCATCACCGACCCGATCATCGGTGCGCTGATGGACCGCACGAACGGTAAGTTCGGCAAATTCCGCCCGTTCATGGCCATCGGCAACCTTATCATGGCCGTCAGCATTCTGGTGCTGTACGGCATCACCCCGATGATCCCCGATACGATGATGTGGGCACGCTATGCCGCGTTTGTGGGCCTGTACTTTGTCTGGGTCATCGGCTACACCTTCCAGACCAGCTGCACCCGTTCCGGTCAGACGGTTCTGACCAACGACCCCAAGCAGCGCCCGCTGTTCACGATCTTCAACACCGTCGGCAGTCTGCTGGGCATGGGCGTTATGCAGTTCCTGGCTCCCATCCTTGCCAAAAACTATGAGGGCGGCTATTCCTCCGCGGGCTTCTTCCGCACGCTGGCCCCCGTGGGCATTGTGATGTCCATTGCGCTGACCATCCTGGCCATCATCGGCATCTGGGAGAAGGATCAGCCCAAGTACTTCGGCATCGGCGGCGAAAAGACCGAGAAGGTCAAGGTCAGCGAGTATCTGCAGATCATCCGGGAAAACAAACCCATGCAGCGTCTGATGATCGCGGGCGCGGGCACGAAGCTGGCGCTCTCCATCGCCAACAACACCACGGTTCTGTGCATGCTCTACGGCTGCATGATGGGTGCTTACGATGGGCTGTACCTGCCCATGATGGTGCTGGGCTACGCCTGCAGTGTGCCGTTCTTCATTCTCTCTGTGCGCACCAGCCAGAAGAAGGGCCAGAAGGCCAGCCTGACGAAGTATGTCAGCGTCGCGCTGGCCTGCTATGTCGGCGTGTTGGTCCTGCTGTTGCTGTGGGGTCACGGTGATGCATTCCATCTGAGCCTGCTGGGCGAGAATGGTCTGTCCATCAACCTGTACACGATTCTGTTCATCCTGTTCTTCGGCATCGGCTACGGCGCATACTACGCTACTGCCGACATGCCCATTCCGATGGTTGCCGACTGCTCCGACTACGAGACCTACCGCTCCGGTAAGTATATTCCGGGCATCATGGGTACGCTGTTCAGCCTGGTGGATAAGCTCGTTTCCAGCCTGTCCGCCACCGTCGTCGGCATTGCCGTGACCTTTATCGGTCTGAACAACCTGCCCACCCAGTATGACCCGTACACTCCGGGCATGAATGTGGTCGTTATCGTCCTGTTCTGCGCCATCCCGATGGTCGCCTGGGCGGCCACTCTCATTGCCATGAAGGGCTACAGCCTGACCGGCGAGAAGATGAAGGAAATCCAGGCCGTCAACGCCTGCCGCCGCGACGCGGTTGCGAACGGCATGAAACTGGAAGATGCCATGGAAAAGTGGCAGACCGTCGACCAGCTGCCCGCGGAGTACCGCGCGTAAGCTTTAACCCTGCGATTCTCTTTGTCCTTCCATAAACGCAAAGCCCCCCGGCATCGTGAGGATGCCGGGGGGCTTTGTTTAGTCTGCGTGGCAGGAAAAAAGAAAACCCCCATGGCGGGATACGCCATGGGGGTTCTCTTTTGGTGCGGAAGATGGGACTTGAACCCACACGTCATAGACACACGCACCTCAAACGTGCCTGTCTGCCGATTCCAGCACTTCCGCTTGTTGCATTGACTGCAAGAGATATTCTAGCACAAACACCCCGGAAAAGTCAAGGCTTTTGCCGAAAAAAGATTTTGCAAAATCCCTGCCTTGTAAAGACTTGTTGGGAATGGTAGAATAAAGGCAGCAAAAAAAGGGGAGAACTGCCATGCAAAATTTAATTTTCAGCCTGAACGCGACCCTGCCGGTGTTCCTTGTCATGGTGGTGGGGTACGCGCTGGGGCAGCTCGGCTTTCTGCCGCCCGCGTTCTGCAAGGCGTCGGACAGGCTGACCTTTAAGGTGACTTTGCCGCTCATGTTGTTTCTGGACATGGGCAGCGTGGACATCCTGCACGACTTCCGGCCTAGGTTTGTGCTGTTCTGCTTTGCCGCCACCCTCGTCGGCATCCTGACCGTCTGGGCGGGGGCTAAACGTTTTTTGAAGGACAAGACGCTGGTGGGCGAGTTCGTGCAGGCGGGCTACCGCAGCAGCGCCGCCGTGCTGGGCGTGGCGTTCATCCAGAACATTTACGGCAGCGCCGGCATGGCCCCGCTCATGATTTTGGGCAGTGTGCCGCTTTTCAACATCTTTGCAGTGCTGATCTTGATGCTGGAATCGCCCGAGCAGCGCGGCGTGCCTGACCCGAAGCAGCTCTTGCGCGGTGTGGCCACAAACCCGATCCTGCTGGGCATTGTGTTCGGCACGGTCTATGCGCTGTTGCCGTTCACGCTGCCGCAGATCGCGACCAAAACCATCAGCAGCATTGCGTCGTTGACCACGCCGCTGTCGCTGCTGTCCATCGGCGCGTCGTTTGAGGGGACAAAGGCCATCAAAAAGCTCGGCCCCACGCTGGCGGCGGCGTTCATCAAGACCGTGGGCCTTGCGGCGGTGTTCCTGCCCTGCGCGGTAGCGCTGGGCTTTCGGAATGAGGAACTTGTCGCACTGCTTATCATGCTGGGCAGTCCCACGACGCCGAGCGCCTATGTCATGAGCAGGAACATGGGCCATGAGGGCGTGCTGACCTCGAGCTGCATTGCCCTGACGACCCTTCTCTCCGCCCTGACGCTGACAGGCTGGATCTTTGTTCTGCGGAGCGGGGGATACTTATAACGGAAAAAGGCTTCCCCATCGGGGGAAGCGGACTGATGAGGGCCGCGTTGCCGACAATATCCCGTTTACGGGAAACAGCGCAAGCTTCGCCCTCATCCGACCTCGCTTCGCTCGGCCACCTTCCCCCGATGGGGAAGGCTTTTTGTTTTTTATGGCTTCTCCTCCGGCTCGGCTACGGGCACGCCGCGGTGCTCCACGGGCGTCGAAAAGACGATCTGCGTCCGGGTGCGGCCAAACTGCTGCAGGTGGTTGATGAACTGATCCAGCTCCTGCGTCGTACCGAACAGTACCTCTATCAGCATACTGTAATCGCCGGTGACGCAGTTGCATTCCACCACATGGGGGCAGCTCTGGATATAGGGGTAAAACTCCGGCTTGCGCTGGGGGTCCATGTCCAGATTGATGAACGCCTTGACCATGTAGCCCAGCTTCGGCGCGTCGACCTGTGCCTGGTAGCCGGTGATGGTGCCGGAGCTCTCCAGCCGGGCCATGCGGGCCGATACGGCGGGGCTGGACAAAAACACATGGTCGGCAATTTCTTTTAACGGTGCGCGGGCGTTGTTTTGCAGAAGGTCGATGATTTTACGGTCAATGTGATCCATGGTAACACCTCATTTTAGGCAAAAAGCTCCCGTTCGTGTGCGCCATTGCACCTGAACGAGAGCTTAGTCAGCTTTACTATGCAAAGAATTTTACCATACGGAAAGCAAAAAGTAAAGCGATTTGCAAAATAAATTAAGTCGACAACTCGGCAGCAGCCCGTCTGCCTTGTGCCTCACATATCCGGGAACACATTCCGCGCACTGATAAGTGCATTGTTATAGTACATCTCAAAATGGCAGTGGGAACCTGTGGCAGCGCCGGTGGCCCCCACATAGCCGATCAGCTGCCCCTTTTCCACGGTCTGCCCGGCCTGCACGACAAAGGACGACATGTGGGCGTACAGCGTTTTGTACCCGTTGCCGTGGTCGATCTCCACATAGTAGCCCCAGCTCATGGTGGGGTGGTTGTGCCACTGGGCGGCAATGACCGTGCCCGCGTCGGCGGCATAGATCGGCGTGCCGTAGGTGGCCGTGATGTCCACGCCGCGGTGTCCATAGGGCAGACTGGCCCACCGGCTGATGCCCGAATACCCCGGCACCGGCCAGAGAAAGCTGCCTGTGCCCAGCCTGCCGATCATGCCGCTTTTCAGCCGCGTGCCGCGGTGGATGACCTCCGGCACGGCGGCCTGCACAAGCTGCACATCCACTACGCGGGTGCTGACGACCGCGCCCGCCACGGTTGTGATCTCGCTGGTGACAAGCTCGCTGCCGTTCTGCCCGGCCTGTACGGTCTCGGTTTTGCCAAAATCCAGCCCCGCGTCCTCGATGGTCTGGGTCTCAAACGGCAGCTCCCGGGTCACGGTCTCGTACCGCACGGCCTTGACCTGCAAAAGGTCGTCCGCCCGCAGTGCGGCGGTCAGGTCGTGGTACGGTGTGATGGCCGCGGCAGGGTAGATGCCGTCCACCAGCCGCAGGGCGTGGACAAAGTCAGTCTGCACACCGTCGGTCTGCCACGGCGCACGCACAGCGTACAAAAACTGCCGCAGGTGGTCGCCCTCGTCGGTGACGAACCGCAGCGCGCCGTCCAGATAGACGGCGGTGCCCTCGGTGATCTCGCCGCCTGCGGCGCGCAGGATGGCATCTGCGGTCTCGCGCTCGGTCATGGGGCGGGTGTCGGCGTCGGCCATGACAAGGGTGTACGCGGGCTGGACGTTCCAGCCGACCACGCCGGTCAGGCGGGCCTGTACGTCGGCGCGGGCTGCGTCGAACGCCTGCTCGTCTGTGACATAGCCCACGACCTGCCCGCCGACCTCGACCCGCAGCACAAAGGGCCGCGTCAGCGCGGTGCGCACGAACCATGCCAGCACCCCGGCGGCCAGCAGCGGCACGGCGTACCCCGCCAGCTGCCGCGGATGGGTGAGCGCTGCTTTAAAGCTGTCCGCCGCCCGCACTGCGGGCCGCAGCACCACAGCCAGCAGCGTAAGCAACGCCCGCGCCGCGCCGTGTGCCAGCGCCGCCAGCCCGCGTCCAACGCGCACCGCGGTGTATTCCACATGGAAGCCTGTGTAGTATAGAAAATCTCCGAAGGTCAAAGCAATACACGTTCCTTTTAGCTTTCCCGTAGGGGCCGGGCATGCCCGGCCCTGCACCTTCCCGTAAGCGCCCGTCAGCGGGACACCTGCGGGCCGGGCATGCCCGGCCCCTACGCGGCATTTAATGCGTCGGCACAAACCCCAGCGGGTCTACTCTGCTGCCGTCCACGCGCAGCTCCAGGTGCAGATGATACCCGCCGCCCGCGCCGTAGACGTTGCCGGTGTTGCCCACATACCCGAGCAGGTCGCCCTTCTGCACAGCGGCCCCCTGCGCCACGGCGATGCTGCTCATGTGGGCGTACAGGCTGTCGTACCGGTGGCCGTCGTCCGCGGTGCCGTGGCTGACCTGCACGCAGTTTCCGTAGCTGTTCATCGTCCGCGCGGCGCTGACGACACCGTCCGCAATCGCATAGATGGGCGTGCCGCCCGGCGCGGCAAAATCGGTGCCGCGGTGGGGGATGCCCCAGGGGTCCGGCTCGGCAAACTGCGTCGTGATGCGCCCGTAGCTGTCCAGCGGGCAGCGGAAGTCAAGGCTCGTCAGGTGCAGGTCCGCCGTTGTGTAGCGTCGGCTCTGCTCCCGCACATAGGCGTCCAGTGCGGCGGTGGCGTCCTCATACGCCTTTTTCGCGGCGTCGGTCACGGCGGCCTGTGCCTGGGCCGCGGCCTGCTGGGCGGTCAGTGTGCTGTTCGCGTCGAGCAGTGCGGCCTCCAGCGCGGTCTGCGTGTCGGCCAGCGCTGCCTGCTGCTGTTCGAGTGCCGCCTTGGCATCGGCAGCCTGCCGGGCAGCCTCGTCCGCTGCGGCGCGGGCCTGCTCCAGTGCGGCGGCCTCGGCGTCCAGCTCGGCCAGAACCGTGCTGTTCCGCGCGCTCATCTGCTGCAAAACCGCGTTGAACGTCAGCAGCTGGTACAGGCTTTTGGCCTGTGCCAGCAGCCAGACGGCCCCGCCGCCGTCCAGCCGCTGCATCGCGCGCAGCTGCTCACGGCAGACGGCCAGCCGCGCGTCGTACTCGGCCTGCTTGGCGTCCAGTGCGGCGCGGGCGGCGTCCGCCGCGGCCTGCCGCTCGTCCAAAACGGTCTGTGCATTTTGCACGGCGTCGGTCACGGCGGTAATTTGCCCGGCCAGCTCGGCGGCCTGCCCGGTCAGGGCGGCAACCTCGCTCTCGGTCTGCGTCTGTTCGTTTTGCAATTCTTCCAGGGCCGACTGTGCGGCTTCGTACTCCTGCCGCGTCTCGGTCTGCTTTTGCGTTAATTCGCCCTTTTTATCATCCGCGTAAGCGGTCAGGCCCGAAAAAAGGGTACAAAAAAGCAGCCCCGCCGCCAGAGCAGCGGCGGGGAAGTGCCTGTATTTCATCTTGTTACTCCGCTAATAGTGCAGTCCCGGTCAGGTCTGCGGGCGCGCTGTCCTGCCGTGCCTCAAAGTGCAGGTGCGGCCCGGTGGAATTGCCGGTGCTGCCCACATATCCCAAGACCTGGCATTGAACCACGGACTGCCCGGCAGAGACGAGCGACGACTTCAAGTGCTGATACTCCGTTTCCAGCCCGCCGCCGTGGTCAAGCACGACATAGTTGCCCTTTTCAGCATCGTAGTCGGCGGTGGTCACGATGCCATCGGCAACGGCGTAAACCTCCGCGCCCTCCTCAGCGGCAAAGTCAATGCCGGGGTGGCCGTTTTCGGGGTCATAGCCGCTGACCTGCGGCGGGGGCGCGACCGGCAGGGTAAAGAGCTCCACGCCGGAAAGGGCTGCGGCTCCATCGGCGGCAGTCACCTGGTCGGAACTCGCATTGCGCACAGCTTCGGCCAGGATTTCATCTGCCTTTTCCTGCGTCAGTTCGGCGGCATCGCTGCCGTCGTAGGCGGTAAAATAGCGCGGCTCCACCAGCGTGCCGTTGACATGCATCTCAAAATGGCAGGCGTTGCCGGTTGTGTAGCCGGTATGCCCCACGTACCCGATGACCTGACCGGCGGTCACGGTCTGCCCGGGCACAACGGCGCAGGACTTCATGTGGGCGTACAGCGTGACCCAGCGCAGCCCGTCGGCGTCGGTACCGTGGTCGATCTCCACAAAATTGCCCCAGCTGTAATGCTCCTGCGCGGCCAGCACAACACCGTCCGCGGCGGCGTAAATCTCGGTGCCCTCGGCGGCATGCAGGTCGTCGCCCCGGTGGCCGCTGTCCTCGCTCATGAAGCGGGAAATGTATTTATACTGCACCGGGCAGACAAAGCGCGGGCTGTTGGCGGCGTCACTTAACGTCGGCAGCGTCGCGGCGGGCATGGCTGCGGGCGTCTCCGTGGGCGCAGGTGTCGGTGTCGGCTCTGCGGTCTCGGCAGTAGCGGCGGGCGGCTCCGGCGCGGCGTGGGACGCTTCCACCTGCGGGCGCACCATACAGGCTGTCACGCTGACGCCCACGGCCACGGCGCAGAGCGCCAGCGCCCCCGCACCCAGACGGCGGTAGTGCAGCAGGTGCACAATGCGCTCCTTCACGCTGCCCTGCCCGAAGGCAAGACTTCCTGGTGTTCGGATGGGACGTCCCTGCATGGCAAACTGCAGCAGGCTCTCACAGTAGGTGCTGCGCTCGGCCAGCGTGCAGTCCTGCACGGCTGCCTCGTCGCAGGCGGCCTCCATGTCGTGCTCAAAGGCGCGCAAGGCCAGCCACACCAGCGGATTGAACCAGTGCAGGCAGACGACGGCATAAAACAGCGGCTTCACCAGCGGGTCGCGGCGGCGGATGTGGGTCCGCTCATGCAGCAGCACAGCCTGCCGCGCCGGGCCTTGCAGGCTGTCCGGCAGGTAGACGCGCGGGCGCACAAAGCCCAGTGTGAACGGCGTGGGCACGCACGCCCCGCCGTAGCAGCCGTCGGGCGTTTTGCAGGCCAGCGCCACACAGCGCTTTAATTTCAGGTAGCCGATGCCCCCGCGCACAGCCAGCACCAGCACACCGACCAGCCAGACCGCCGCCAGCGCGTGCCACGGCGTCAGCCGGGCGTACCAAGGCAGCGGGGCCGCAGCTGCGGCTGCGGCGGGGGCAGGGGGCAGCAGCGGCAGCTCGCCCAACTCCTGCACGGTGTCGGCGGCAGCGGCCAGCGGGGCGCTCTCCGGGCGGGGCAGCTTCAGCGGAATGCCCCACGGCAGCACAAACCGCAGCCCTACGGCCAGCCACAGCCAGCACAGGAGCCGACTGGGCGCATGGGCGCGGCGCAGGGCCCTGCAGACCAGCCACGCCGCCAGCGCGGCCACACCGCCGCGGGCGCTCAACAGCAAAAAGGCAAGAACGGTACTGCGCATGGCTATTCCTCCTTATAGCGGGCGGCGTCGAGCAGCGCGCGGATCTCGGCGGCCTCGGCGTCGCTGATGGGCTTTGAGTTCAAAAACGCGGCCACGAACCGCGGCAGACTGCCGTCAAAGGTCTTGTCCACCACAGCGGCGCTCTCGGCCTGCTGGACGTCCTCCTTTTTAATAAGGCTCGTCACGCGGCCATCGGCGTTTTGCAGCACGCCGCGCTCACAGAGCTTTTTCAAAACGGTGTAGGTCGTGCTTTTTTTCCAGCCCAGCCCCTCGGCGGCCAGCGCGACCAACTGCCCGCTGGGCAGCGGTTCGTTGTCCCACACAAGGCAGGCAAAGCGGTATTCGCCGTCAGCAAGGCGAAGCGGTTCATGGTTCAGCATAGGGTAAGCTCCTTTTGGTTTATTGCAATAGACCTATCTCTGTTTATAGTCTACTACGATAGACCAAAAATGTCAATAAAAAATCCCCGCCGGTGGTGCACGGTGGGGGGCATCAAATCCAGAACTGGAATAAAAATTTATGTATTATTCGATGCTTTTGAAATTTTTATCCCTTATCCGTAATTTCTGAGTTCGCCCGCTGGGAAATTTCCATTATAATATAGGGAGTAAATTGAAAAGGAGTACCCAGCGATGCGAGCAATAAACCTGAAAACGAATCATCTTACCGCGCCCCTTGGCATGGATGCCGGGCCGCTGTTCTTGTCTTGGCAATGCGTTGACGGCGTGCGCCAGACTGCCTATGAAATAGAACTGACCGCGAACGGCGAGACCGTTTGGCACAGCGGCAAGGTGCAGAGCGCCGCCGTGCACGCCGATGCCCCGACTGTGGGCGGCTCCCGCGTGCGTGGGTGCTGGCGCGTGCGCCTGTGGGACGAAAACGACACCCCCGGCGCGTGGAGTGAGGCGCACTTTGAAACGGGCTTGGTGCAAAGCGACTGGCAGGGTGAATGGGTAGACCCCGAAACGGAAGAAATCGACATCCCCGGGGATGATGCCATCAACGCCTTTGCCCGCCCCAACTGGGAGCGCAAGCAGGCGGAAAAAGAGGCCGCAGGCAAGGGCGCAGCCGAGCCGTACAAGCCCCATCGCCCGGCATCGTACCTGCGCAAAACCTTTACTGCAGCCAAGGGTGAAGCGCGGCTGTACATTACCGCCAAGGGGCTGTATGCGGTATGGCTGAACGGTGTGCGTGTCGGGGATATGGTTTTAGCCCCCGGCAGCTTTACCGGCAACAAGCACCTTGCAGCACAAACATACGATGTAACGCAATATTTGCGTGACGGTGAAAACGAGCTGCTGGTAGCCCTTGGTGACGGCTGGCACCGCAGCACAGGCGGCGTGGACGGTGACCGCGACTTGTTCGGTGATACGCTGGGCGTGCTGTTTCAGCTGGAAGTGAACGGCCAAGCCGTCTGCGTTTCTGACGGCACGATGCAGGCAACGCAGTGCGGGCCAATCCGCCAAAACGATATGCAGCAGGGCGAGGTCTATGACGCACGGTTCGAAGGCAACTTGACCGGCTGGCACGGCGTGCGCGCCTACCGCGACGACCTGCCCATCACCGGCATGAATACCGTGCCGATTCTGGAACACGAAGCCTTCCCCGGCAAGCTGCTGCAAACGCCCAACGGCGAGACCGTGCTGGACTTTGGGCAGAATATCGCCGGCTATGTGGAGATGGCGCTGACCGCCTGCGCCGGGCAAAAGGTCAAGCTGACCTGCGGCGAAGCGCTGGACGAAAACGGCAACTTTACCCAGGAAAACTTCCAGGACCGTGCCCGCCACAAGGAGGGCGGCACCGCTCAGATGCTGGAGATTGTCTGCAAAGAGGGGAAAAACCACTTCAAGCCCCACTTTACGATTATGGGCTTCCGCTACGCCAAGGTCGAAACTGACGCCGACTTGACCGATGCCGTGTTTACCGCCCACGCCGTCTACTCCGATATGGCGGTGACAGGCAAATTTACCTGCGGAAATGACGCGGTGAATCAGCTTGTCAAAAACAGCATCTGGAGCCAGAAGGGCAACTTCTGCGATATCCCCACCGACTGCCCGACCCGCGAACGCGCAGGCTGGACAGGGGATATGGGCGTGTTTATTGAAACCGGCCTGACCCTGATGGACTGCTACCCCGTGGCAGAAAAATGGCTGGCGGAGTGCCGCCTGAACCAGTACCCGGACGGGCGCATGGCGAACATTGCCCCGCCGAACGCCCGCCCCGGCTATATGACCCCGATGCTTTGCATGTCGGCAGGGTGGGGCGATGCGGCGATTCTGGTGCCGTATGCCCTGTACAAACGCACGGGTGACCGCAAAATTCTGGCGGACAACTACGAGATGATGCAGCGCTGGTACGGCTTTTTGCTGGGACGTGCGCAGCAGACAACCAATGAGCAGCAGGGCGGTGATTACGCCAAGTTCACCGTTTTAAACGGCATGGACTACGGCGAATGGTGCGAGCCGGGCATCACCCCCATGCAGGCGATGATGAACCCGCGCAAGAGCGTGGGTACGGCGTATCTGGCCTACTCCGGGCGCTTGCTGGCGGAAGTAGCGGAAGCACTGGGCAAGGCGGACGATGCCGCCAACTACCGCGGCACCGCCGCCAACGCGGTAAAAGCCTACCGCGCGGCATTTACAGAGAACGGCGTGATTACGTCCGACCGCCAGTGCGAGTATGTCCGCGCCATTGCCTTTGCCCTGCTGGGTGAGGACGAAAGCAAAGCGGCTGCCGCAACGCTGAACCAAATGGTCATCGAGAACGGCTGCCACCTGAACACGGGCTTTTTGTCTACGCCGTTTTTGTGCGATGTGCTGGCAAAATACGGCTATGCGGGCACTGCCTACAAGCTGCTTTTGCAGCCCGACGCCCCCGGCTGGCTGTATGAGGTCGGCAAGGGTGCGACTACCGTATGGGAGACATGGACGGGCATTGACGAAAACGGCAAGCCCCACGAATCCCTGAACCATTACAGCTACGGTGCCATCTGCGGCTGGCTGTTCGGCGGTGTGTGCGGCATCCATTATGCCGACGGCACACTGACGATTGACCCTACGCCCGACAAATCGCTGGGCAGCGCCAAGGCTGCCTACGATTCCCCGGCAGGCCGCATTGTAAGCGGCTGGCGGTATGACGGCGACGCGGTGACCTATGAGTTTGAGATCCCCGCCAATCTGACCGCCGATGTCACCCTGCCCGACGGGCGTAAGCTGACCCTTGCCCCCGGAAAGCACACAGTATAAACAGTATAATAGGAAAGCGCCTGCCCTGCCGTAAAACTTACGGCAGGGCAGGCGCTGTTTTTGATAGACTGGAATTGATTTACTTCTTTTTGTCATTGAAGTAGATGATAAATGCACCCATTACTGCAATAGCAATGAGCAGTCCAAACTCAACCCAATTACCTAGAAATTCAAGTCCTACAACCATACCTAAATAACCAACAATCAATGTAACGATTGCTGCCAGAATTGCTTTACCCACATAATCACTCTCCTTTGTCAAATTTCGATTTTCTGCCCTAAGTATATCACACAAAAAACCGAGTTTCAACGCAGGAAAAGCAAATCCCCTGTCCTTTCGGGCAGGGGATTGCGGTTTAAGTATACTGTTTCAGATATTCCGCGCTGACCTGCAAACTTTTGACGGGGGAGTTATCCACCCAGTTGCGGTGGCTTTCCAGAATCACGGCATCTACGCCGACGGAAAGCGCCTGCGCCATCAGGCTGTCGAGGTCCATATTGCCGGTACCCAGCTCCATGCTGTCGGTTTTCAGAATCGGCGTTACGGCGCTGCCCGTAAGGCGGGTGCCGCGGTCATTGATATGCCACAGCTTCATGCGGGTTCCCAGACGCTGCATCCACGCAAGCGCATTCGCGCCGCCCTCGGTGAACCAATAGCTGTCAAACTCAAAGTTGACGAACTGCGGGTCGGTTTCCTCCAGCAAAATGTCGTAGGCACGCTTTTCGGCGTTCACATGGCGCAGCTCGCAGTTGTGGTTGTGGTAGAGCAGCTCCACGCCCTCGGCCTTCAGCGCCGCGCCCGCCTTGTTCAGCCGTGCGGCAAGGTCGTGCATCGTGGCTTCATCGCCGTAGTCAAAGCGATACATACCCGTGATGACAACATACTTCGTGCCAAAGCTCTTGGCTTCATCGGCCACGGCCTTGGCGTCGCGTTCCAGACTGCCCAAATCGGTGTGCAGGCTGACGACTTGCAGCCCCGCTTCTTTGACCAAAGCGTGCCAGTCGAGGTTGCCGCCCTTGCCCACGGGCATGCCCGCCGCCTTGGTCAGCAGCCGCACCATAAAGCCGATGGGGTGTATCATAAACCCGCACAGCTCAATGCCGTCATAGCCTGCGGCCTTCATGGCGGCCAGCGTTTCCCGCGCCTGTGTTTCGTTTCCTAAAACGGTACCCAGCATAAATTGCTGGACTGCTTTTATGGGCATGGTTCAGCCCTCCATCTTGATGATTTTTCCCGTTGTGATGCCGTTTTCGTTGAAGCTGTCCACGCAGACGTAATAGGTCTGCCCGGACATCAGCGTGGAAAGCGTGACCTCATCGGCATCATAGACAAGCCAGCTCTGGTACAGTTTATCCGGTGCAATGCCGTAGCGCACATTGCAGCCCTGGGCGTTTTCGATGGGCTGCCAGCTGATTTTGCCGTCCAACGCATCTACGCGCACGGCTTTGGCGTCGGCCTGGGCGGGGCAAGCGCCCTCGCCGTTGCCGAACACCCGCAGCCCGCTAATGCGCAAAGCCTGCCCGTAGGGCAACTCGCTGCCCGTCACGCGGATATACCGCGCACGGATGCCGTCGGCATATTCATAATAGCCGTTGGAGCATTCGCGGGCAACATCCTCGCGCAGTGTCCACACCTTGCCGTCCAAGCTGGTTTCCACGGTGTAATGCGAAATCTGCGGGCGGGTCTCGATATGCCGCGTTTTGCGGTCATCGCCATAGCTGTCAGCAGGGAAGTCCACGACGAGTTTTTCATCGGCCATGTTGATCTGAATCGCGCGGACATCAGAGTCTTTGCCTAAATCCACACAGAGCCATTCGCCGGGCTGGTCGCTGCCCGCGCTCCACCAGCGGCGGCAATCCTCGTCCACGGCGTTGGCAGGGTCGCTGCCCTCGGCGGTGGAGGATGCGGTCACGGTCTTGCGGTAGCTGAGCAGCATCCACTTGGGCTGCTGGCTGGCGGCGTCAAATTTGCCTGCCGGGATTTCATGCGGGTAGTCGGCAAAATTCTGGTTGCAGTAGAGCACGCCGTCCTTGTCAAACCCGGCAGGGAACAGACCCACGCGGCGCTCAAAGTCGTGGTTGACCGAAATGCGCATCGTGGATGCGTGCCAGTAGTTGCCGTACTTGTCGGCAATGGTGCTGCCGTGTCCGGCACCCGTCATAAACCCGCCCGGCTTGGCGGAAAACGGGTTGGACGCCTGCAGCGTGAACGGTCCCAGCGGGGACTTGGATGTGTACACGCCGTCGGCGTAGGTGTTGTACTGGGTGCCGGGGCAGGCGTATTGCAGATAATACGTACCATTGTGCTTTGTCATAAACGCGCCCTCGATATACGGCTTGCCGACGGCGTTGAACATGGCGGTCAGCACTTCGGCGTTCAGCCCCGGCATCTGCGCCATCTGGGGCGGCAGCTCCAGCTTGCCGGTTGTCTCGTTATAGAACGGCTTCATGGACTTGTAAAGCACGCTGCTCTCTTTATCCACGATCCCGTTGTTACCGGGGCGCTCATAGCCCAGTTCTTCTTCGCGGCCAAAGATCAGTTCTTTTTTCTCGCCGATGGGTGTCATGGTTTCGGGGTCAAGCTCCACGCCCCAGATAGGGGACATGTTGGAGCAGCCCCAGTAGAAATAGACGCGGCCATCATCGTCCCAGAACATATCCGGGTCCCAAAAGTCGAACGGGGCGCTGACCTCGGTAAACGGCTCGGTCAGCGGGTCCGCCGTGCGTAAAATCGGGCAGTTGCGCCCCTTGCGGCTGGCAGAGAAATAGAGATACTCGCCGACTTGGCGCACATCGGGGGCGTAGTCGTAAATGAGCAAATCGGGGTCGGCGTGGAAATCCCAATGCAGCAGATCGTCCGAGTACCAGAACCCTGCCGACATCGACACAAACAGGTAGTATCTGCCCTTGAAGTACACCAGTGTAGGGTCGGCACCCTCGCGGAAACCGGCGATGCGCTCACCCTCCTTCATATGCTGGTAGCGGTAGCCCAAATCCAAGGGGTTGCAGTAGGTTTTCATCGTATTACACATCCTTTTTGATGCCCTGCAAAACGCGGTTCAGCTGGCGTATGCTCTCGGCGTCCGCGCCGGCCTGCTTGAGCATTCCCTCCACAGTCATGCGCTGCATGGCGCGCTCCATCATGGCAACCAGCGCGGGGTTGTCCTTGACGGCGGCGGCGACATCACCGCGGGCAGCAGCCGCCTTGTCGGTAATGGCTTTCAAGACAGGTCCTACCTTGGCGTCCGCCATGGCAGCTGCCATATTGTCCTTGACGCTCCAGCAGGTTTCGTCCAGCTCGCCGTCAAACCAGTTGTTCACGACCTGACGGTTGGACATCGCGTAAGCGGGGTTCGGCTCGGCAACCTTGTTGACCAGAATCACGCTGGAATACGCCCCCGCGCGGGCCTCAATGCTGTGCTTGCCGGTGATGGGTACATTGAAAACAAACACTTTGTCGCCTTTTTTCGTTTCGACAAGGTGCCCGTCCTTGTACAGCGAAACTTCCGGCAGGTTGGAGTATACTCTGACCTCGGTCACATCCTCGGTGCGGTCCACATAGCGGCTGCCGCAGGTATGTACAAAGGGCTGCTTGCTCCAGTACGCCTTGTACAGGTAGAAGGCGTCCTTCTTGATTTTGCGGTCAAAGGTGACAAGACCCTTCTGGTTCTCGCCGTTTTTGCCGCCCTCGTCGCGCCCGTCGGCGGCAAAGTCGAACATATTCCAGACATGGGTCGCCCACAGCCACGGGCGGTCAGCAATCATTTTTGCCATGTGCTCGTGATAGACGCACTGGTAGGTTTCGGTATAGTCGCCCTTTTCGGGGTGGGCGCTTTGGTAGGCGGGGTTGGCGTCCGCGCCGTACTCCGAAAAACCGATGCAGCGGTCCGGGTATTTGGCGTGGTAGGTATCAAAAAAGTCATCGTTCTGGTCAAGCTCGCCCAAGTACCAGCCAAAATACAGGTTGTAGCTGTTCACATCGGGAATTTCCAGAATCGGGCTGGTGATTTCCAGCATAAAGACGTTCGCCATCGTGGTCGGACGGGTCGGGTCAAGGCGGTGCGCCAGTTCGTTCAAGGCGCGGTGGTTTTCCAGCAGCTCCTCATTGACAGCCGACGCAGCGGTAATTTCGTTGGACAGTCCCCAAACAGCAATGCAGGGGTGGTTGTAGTTCTGGACGATGAGTTCTTCCATCTGGGTCAACGTGTTGGCGCGCCCGTTGTGCATGTGCATCGTGATGTAGGGGATTTCCGCCCAAATCACGACACCCTTTTCGTCGCACAAATCATAGAACGCCTGCGCGTGCTGGTAGTGGGCAAGGCGGATGGTGTTGGCGCCCATCTCCAGAATCAGCGCCATATCTTCTTCCATCATCTCGCGGGTGATGGCCACACCCGCGCCCTTGCGGTCCTGATGGCGGGAAACACCACGCAGGGGATAGGAGCGCCCGTTCAGGATAAAGCCCTTCTGCGGGTCAATTTCAAACTTGCGGCAGCCGAAGCGGGCGGTCTCGGTCTCGCCATTGTCCAGCTGCGCAGTCACGGTGTAGAGATACGGGTCATCAAGACCGTCCCACAGGCGGGCATGCTCCAGCGTGAACACGGCTCTGGCGGTGCCGTCCTTGACGGCAACGCTCGTCTGCTGGCCATCCAGTGTGAAGGTGACACTTTCGGCACCCACCACAGCGGCCTCTACCGTCACTTCACAGTGGCGGGCGTCGAGGTCCGTGACAATCGGCGTGACCCTGACAGGCACCGCGCCGTTTTCAGCAAGGGCAAAGTGGGCAGCGGGCACAACATGCAGCGTTACATCGCGGTAAATGCCGCCGTAGAAGGTGAAATCGGCCTTCTGCGGGTAGACGGTATCATTGTCGCTGTTGTCCACATTCACGCGCAGCAGGTTGCTGCCGTTGCGCAGCGCATCGGTAATGTCCACGCAAAATGCAGAATAGCCGCCCTTATGCTCAGCGAGCTTTTGCTCGTTCAGATAGACCTCGGCGGTCATGGCAACGGCGTCAAACTGCAAAACGGCGCGTCCGTTTTCCGGCAGGACGATGTCAGGCAGCACGGTGGTGTAGCAGCAGGTGCCGCGGTAGTAGTCATTACCACCGTCCTGCCCGTCGATGGCGTTCCAGGTGTGGGGCAGGGTGACGGGTTCGTCGTGTCCTTCTTTGGAAAAAATCCAGTTCTGGTTCAAAAGAATTGTCTTGCTCATAACATGACTCCTTATGTGTGGATTTAACTTCAAAGAGCCGAAAGGGCTGCAAACCCTTTCGGCTTTTGTGGGATGGGCTTACTGAAGCTGCTCTTTATAGAACTCGGACTGCGCAGCGGCCTTCTTCTCGGCAATGCGCTTTTGGACGTTGACCATTTCCTCCTTGGTCAGCGGGCAGCTGCGCATGGCAACCAGCGTAATGATCCAGCCGATGATAGGCAGACCGAACTTGAGTGCCATGGTCATCCAGAAGATGGCCGGGGTGGAAGGATCCGTGGGCTGGGGCATCGTGGTGGTGTAGCCCAGCAGCGCCACAGCGCCGGTAGCAATCACAGCGGCAAAAGAGGTGATGAGCTTATCGACCAGGCTGTAGGTGCCGGAGACAACGGCGGGGATATAACGCCCGCTGCGGTCCAGCTCAAAGTCAATGGCATCCGCCATATACGAGGTGTTGGAGGTGGTGATGCACATATTGGAACCGTTCTGCAAAAGGGTCAGCACCACATAGAGGATCATGGCCGGGCTGCCCATGACGCCGATCTGCTTGGGGTCAATGACAATGAAGAACACGACCAGAACGGCGGTGATGACCATGCTGATGCAGGTGAAGTTGACAATGCCCTTTTTGCTGCCGTACTTGCCGACATACTTGGCACCGAACGCGGCAAAGAAGATGGACGGGATCATGCTGATAACAGTCAGAATCGTGGCAAGACCCATGTTGCCGATGATAATGCCGCTGAGAAGTGTGCCGATGATGGCCTGGCTGCCGACCTGCTGGGCCAGCTTATCAGAAGCATTGGAGGCAATGTAGCACTGCAGGGGTCTGTTGTTCTTGAGAACCTCGACGATGTCGGACATTTTCAGCGGTTCGGACTTTTTGGTGCCGACAAAGGTTTCCGGCTTATCGTAGGCAGAAACGCCCAGGCAGACCAAAACGGTGCCGATACCCGCGGCAAGCAGAGTCATATTGCAGGCAGCGGTCAGGAATGCCTGGTTGTAGGTGCCGCCGCATTTGGGCAGCAGCACGACATTGAAAACCATAGACATGATCATCGGCACCAGATAGTTGAAGGCGGTCGTCCAGACGCCGATGGTCGGGCGCTGGCGCGGATCATTCGTCATGATGGCGGGGATGGTCTGCGCAGTCATGTTGGTGATGGTGTAGCCGATGATGTAAACAATGTACAGCAGGGCAAACACCGGCAGGCCCAGCCCCTTGGACGAGAAGCCGGTGAACATTCCGTACAGGGCGAGCGCCTCAATCAGATAGCCCGTAACCAGCAAAATGCGTAGCTTGCCGAACTTGGTGTTGACGCGGTCATACACAAAGGCAAGCAGGGGATCGGTGATGCCGTCCAGAATACGGGAGCAGGTCAGGATAATACCGACGGCAGCAGTCGTGATGCCGTAGCCGATGCTGGCGGAATAGCTCGCCATGCCGATGAGAGAGTAGACGCTCATGCCGACAAGGCCGTTGCAGGCATAGCAGATGATTTGCCAAAGCTTAGCGCGGCGGTATTGTACGCCGTCAACTTCTGAAGCAGTGGGTTTCTTTTTGAACATTTTGTTTTCCTCCTAAAAATTCCGCGGTGGTTTTTCTCACTGACACCACTATACCAGAAGCAAAACGGCAGCAGGGGATAAAAATCAGCAGATGAGAAACAAAAATTCGCGCATTATTTCAAGCAACACGAAATATTGCCCTGCTTTGCTAAATAATACCCTCACGACTTACGCTTGTTATGGTATGATACAGGTACAGAAGTTTCTTGATTTGCTTTAGACAGCACAGGTAAGGAGAAAATTATGCAGAAATTTGAAAAAGGTTTCTTTGTCGGCGCGGCCACTGCCGCCCATCAGGTCGAGGGCAACAACATTCATTCCGACTACTGGGCACAAGAGCAGCTGCCCCACACCAGCTTTGCTGAGCCGAGCGGCATTGCCTGCGACCATTATAATCGGTATGAGGAAGATATTCGACTGCTGGCGGATGCCGGGCTGAACGCCTATCGCTTTTCCATCGAATGGGCGCGTATCGAGCCGGAGGAGGGCAAGTTCGACCCTGCCGAAATCGAGCATTACCGCAAGGTCATTGCCTGCTGCAAGGCGCACGGCGTTGAACCTGTTGCGACGCTGCTGCACTTCACCAGCCCCAAATGGCTGATTGCCATGGGCGGCTGGGAGGCAGAATCCACGGTCGAATACTTCAAGCGCTATGTCAGCTATGTGATGGAGCAACTGGGTAGTGAGCTGCACTACATCTGCACCATCAATGAGGCCAACATGGGCCTGCAGCTGGCGGCGATCTCCAAGCGGTTCCGCCTGATGGCAGAGCAGGCCGCCAAGGCGGCTGCCAGTGAAGGTAAATCCGCCGAAGGCAGCGTACAGGTGGGCATGAATTTCCAGAAGATGATGGAGAATATGAAGTACGCCGCCGCTGAAAACGCCGCTGTGTTCGGTACGCCGCAGCCGAAAATTTTCGTCAGCGAGCGCACGCCGGAGGGCGATCTGCTGGTTCTGCGCGCTCACGCCGCCGCGCGGGAGGCCATCAAGGCAATCTGCCCCGAGGTCAAGGTCGGTCTGACCCTCTCGCTGCATGACCTGCAGGCCCAGCCGGGCGGTGAAGCCTTTGCCGCCGCTGCGTGGGAGGAAGAGTTCACCCACTATCTTCCTTATATTAAGGAGGATGACTTCCTCGGCGTGCAGAACTACACTCGCGCGCTGTACGGTGCGCAGGGGCAGCTGCCCGCACCGCAGGGGGCCGAGCTGACCCAGATGGACTACGAGTTTTATCCGCAGGCATTGGAAAATGTCATCCGCAAGGTAGCTGCCGACTTTAAGGGCGACTTGATGGTGACCGAAAACGGCATTGCTACCGCTGATGATACGCGCCGCGTGGCGTTTATCGAGGCAGCTTTGGCGGGCGTGCAGCACTGCATCGCTGATGGTATCCCGGTCAAGGGGTACTTCCACTGGAGCCTGATGGATAACTTTGAGTGGCAGAAGGGCTATGCCATGAACTTTGGCCTGATCGCCGTGAACCGCGAAACGCTGGAACGCACCCCGAAGCCCAGCCTTGCGGTGCTGGGCGGATACGCCAACGCCTAAGGCAACACCGCATAATTCCCGCCTTACGGCTTAAGCACCGCTCCGGCGGCTGCGGCACGGCATCTGCGTTGCCAAAATGCTCGATAATACACAAAGTATTATCTGCGCTTTTGGCTTAGCAGCTGCCGCACCTCGCTCGCCGTAT
>SKEA01000146.1_pt1 | contig 73319 bp, 63 predicted proteins | sample 4826601 | NCBI WGS metagenome assembly SKEA01 (sample SAMN11008821, study PRJNA524170) | human gut metagenome | biome: Human fecal sample; material: Feces; isolation source: fecal sample from pouch patient p13, p53 | host: Homo sapiens | place: Israel: Tel-Aviv | collected 2016-07-06 | reverse complement strand
ACTACTTCAAGCCCGGAATTACGACTTGGTATGTTGACCACTTTGCCTACGAATACTTCGTTGCACACGACGCTACTCCTGGCGAACTCAACTTTGAAGGTTATAAGTACTCAACTTGTGTCAGCGTCAATGACATGATTTGTCACGGCTGTCCTAGTAAAGATATCTTGGTCAAAGATGGAGACTTATTAAAAGTTGATACCGTTATTAACTACCATGGCTACCTTAGTGACTCTTGCCACGCCTTTGTTGCTGGTACACCATCACCCGAAGTTAAAAAACTCATGGAAGTGACCCATAAAGCGCTATACCTCGGTATTGACCAAGCCGTTGTTGGCAACCGAATTGGTGATATCGGCTGGGCTATTCAGAATTACGCTGAAAACGAAATGGGTTACGGCGTTGTACGCGAATACATTGGTCATGGTATTGGACCGACGATGCACGAAAAGCCTGATGTTCCACATTATGGCGAAGCTGGTCACGGCACCCGTCTAAAAGCTGGTATGACCATTACTATCGAACCAATGGTCAATATTGGTGACTGGCGTTCTGGCGAAACTGCCGATGACGGTTGGACTGTTCGCACTTTAGATGGCAGTCTTAGCTGCCAATACGAGCACACCCTTGTCGTTACCGATGACGGTCCTAAGATTTTATCATCATTCGATAATGATTTTGATGCTAAATACTTATGGAATAAGTAATATCATTTAAATTATCTCTATAATAATACTCCTTTTCATCAATTGGTATATATCTATTATCATATTCTTTTGTAAGCCCGCAATAACTCATGCTGCTAACATTTTCAAACTCGGTTAAAAATATTTTCGATTCATTATCAACATTATAATTCCCATCTTTATCAATATAATATCCTTTTAAACCTATTATACTACTGTAATCAGAATCACTCCTAATAGCTTCAGCACCATATACATTGTCATTAATAAACAAAGAAGGATAAATAAGCTGATCCTCAATTTCAACAGGAGTCTCTACTACATTAAATGATTTTACTCCCTCAATACTCTTTACCTTCTCCTCCAATACAACACTTTCTTTACACCCTATAAGACTTAAAGATAAAGTTGTTACTAATATCATATTTATTATTTTTTTCATAAAATAAAACCTCCACATATTATTTAATTATATAATACATGGAAGTTTTTACATAGTATTGTTTAATTGTTACAAACTTCTTAACTATTTCTCTAATACCTTTTCTAATTCTTCATAATACCTTAATGTTTCATCACTACTTTTATCATTAAAAAAAATATAACTGTTATCCTTCAACTTAATACTAATGCAATTTTGATTTTCAAAATAAACATATAATTTACACTTTCCATAATCATCAATACTAAAGTTCCCTAAATTATATGTTGATGCACCTACTCCATTTGTTCTAAATCCAGAAGGTAGTTTATCTAACATTCTTATTTCTTGAATATCATCAATTTCAAGCTCTATTCCATACATTGGTGCATTTATCTTCACAATATTATTATCTATATTTAAAGTAAACTTAGTATGATCAAATCTTATCATCATCGCTGTAACTCCTATAATAATTATTCCAGCGAATATTAAAGTACCATAATAAATTCTTCGCCCCTTTTTACTTCCTAAATTATAAGTAATTCCATAACCTGTCCTATCTTCAACTGTTACAGCTCTATCATTAGGATTATTATATACTCCTTTACTCCAAAACTCATCATTATCAGTATAAATAGGATTGTTACATGTATTTAATATTCTAGCTTGTTCTTCTTTTATTTTATTGTTTATATAAAATACACCTATAAAAATAATTGTTGCTGGTATTACTATTGATAAAACAAATAAAATTATATTATTATTGTTATTTAAAATAAGTAAAAACATAAAGAACATACCAACACTTTGAGTTATAGCTGCAATTACAGTTCCTATTGTCCATGTTCTTTTAAATATAGTATTATAGGCTATATTAGTATTTGAATCTTCGCTGATTACCTCTGTCTTTCCTTTAGAATATATTTTGTGCATAATAAAGAAAATTATATTTCCTATTAATGCATTAACTGATACAATCCCAAAACTTATTCCATATTCTTTTATATTGCTAAAAACTAATATAATTGGAATAAATGAAATTATAAAACTTGGAATAAACCATAAATTTGATACAGGCATTTTATCTTTTAATCTCGTAACTTCTGTATCTATTGTGACTAATCTTTTACTTGGTAATAACCAATCATTTTCTCTTTTAATATCCATTAACTTTTTATTATATTTAATAAATAATTTCCTAGTATAAAAATACAATCCAAATAACCATAAAAATAAATATATTATTTGATTTGAATTAAATTTAAAGAAGAAAGATGGAATAAACAAAATAGCTGAAATAATAAAAGCAATTATATTATCTCTCTTAAAATTTTTTACTATATCTAGTACTTCTTTATTTTTTAACTCTAGAAAAGGAATTGTTACTCCAATAATAATATTCTTATTGCCTTTAACAATATATCTACAATTAAAATACATTGATAGTATAACAACTACTGCTGCACTCCCCCAAATAATATTAAAAAAAAACATTTTTACCCCTCATTCCATGCTACTTTCAAGCCATTCATATTTTTATAAATATCTTCACACATTTTTATAAATTCTTTATATTCAATTCCTTTTATGCCAGATTCAGCAATTATAAGCTCTAGTTCACTTTCTAACTTTTCTTTAAATTCCTTACTAGTGTCTAATGCTGGGTTAATTTTAGCTCCATGCCTTCTATCTATCTCAATATATCCTTCATTTTTTAATATTGTATAGGCTTTATTAACAGTCATATTATTAACACCTATATCCTCTGCCATTTGTCTAACTGTTGGAAGCCCTTCTCCCTTTTTTAATTCTCCTCTTCCAATTCCCATTACAATTTCATTTCTAAGTTGTACATAAATAGGAATATTACTAGTCATATCCAAATTAATAATCATTTGTTTCTCCCCCTTTGTATTATATATTATAATACAAAGTATACAAATAAACAATATTACTATTAAAATTTTTGCAAATAATAAAAAGCAATATCAATTAATTTTATAAACCAATTGATATTGCTTAATATTATTTCTTTAAAACTAGTCCCTTACTTCTTATACAAGTACATTCTCTTGCTTCTTCAGTATGTAAACATTGATATTTTATCTTTTTTGGTGCCTCTATTTCTACTTGTTGTTTATCTTTTAAATCTTTTTTATCCATTTATATACTCCTTAAATATATTATAATTTTACCTTTTACTTATATATTTTATATTATATAATAATTATTATCTTTTAATATGTATTATATAATACTTTTCTACTTAAGTACATATAATAAATTTAATTAATTTTATACAAGGAGAAAACAAATGATAAGTTTAATCACATTAATAATTTCTTTATCACTTATTATGTATTTAGCATATAAAGGCTATTCTACTATAATTACCGCCCCTATAGTTGGACTATTAACCCTACTAATTTCACTTGGCCTTAATAGTCATTTAATGGCTAATTATACAGAAGTTTATATGAGTGGATTTGCTAACTTTGTAAAAAGCTATTTTCCATTATTCTTAACAGGAGCTATTTTTGCAAAATTAATAGATGAAGTAGGTTATGGTAAATCTATAGCATCATTTATTACAACAAAACTAGGAAAAGATAAAGCAATTCTTGCTATTGTTCTATCTGGAGCACTTTTAACATATGGTGGCGTATCTTTATTTGTTGTTGCTTTTATATTATATCCATTGGCAAATATTTTGTTTAAAGAAGCAGATATACCAAAAAGACTTATACCAGGAACTATTGCTTTAGGTGCATTTACTTTTACAATGACAGCTATGCCTGGTTCCCCTGAAATTCAAAATGTAATACCAATGAGCTATTTTGGTACTGATACATTTGCAGCACCGTTAATTGGTCTAATAGCAAGTATTATTATGTTTAGTTTAGGGATGCTATGGCTTATAAGAAGATCTAAAAAAGCAAGAAATAATGGTGAAGGATATGGAAAGCATACTGATACAAGTAAAATTGATTCTAATGAAAATTTACCAAGTATATTTCTATCTATTATACCTATTTTAATAATATTTATTACTAATTTTACACTTTCAAAATTTTATTTTCCTAATACTGATGGAAGTTATTTAACTCAATATGGTATCACACTAGATGAAGCTTCTGGAACATGGAGTGTAATAATCGCTATAATACTTTCAATAATTTATATTATTTTATTAAATTATAAGAAGCTTAAAAGTTTAAATAATACACTTAGTGAGGGTGTTAAAAACTCTTTTCTTCCTTTATTAAATTCTAGTGCTATAGTTGGATATGGTGCTATAATTAAGATATTGCCTATTTTTACCTCAATCCAAACTACTATTATGAATATTTCCTCTAATCCAATTATTTCAGAAGCTATTTCTGTAAATATAATTTGTGGCCTTACAGCCTCTGCTTCTGGTGGATTAGGAATAACATTATCTGCACTTGCTCCAACCTTTATTGAAATGAGTGAGAAATTATCTATTTCCCCAGAAATATTACATAGAATTGCTTCTTTATCTTCAGGTGGATTAGATACTTTACCTCATAATGGTGCTGTTATAACTACTTTAGCAATTTGTGGATTAACTCATAAAGAAAGCTATAAGGATATATTTGTGACATCTGTTGTTATACCTATTTTTACTACAGCAATTATAGTAGCAATAGTTTCTTTAAATCTTGCTTTCTAATAAAAAAATAGCTCTATCAAAATATAGACACTCCTTTAAAATATTATTTTTACAATCATAATATTAAAGGGCTGTCGCACTAAAAATTTTATACACAATATATTGTTTTTATAATTAAAAATCAACACAATATATTGTAGTATTTATTCTTAATGCGATAGCCCCTTTTCTTTTAAATAAATGGATTATAGAAACGTCCACCATTTATTATTGTGGCAAATATAGCAATTACTAATATAATACTAACTATAACTATAGCTATATAATCACCTTTTTTAAATGGTCTTCCATTATACCATGTACGTTTTTTATTACTTCCAAATGCTCTAAGCTCCATAGCAGAACTTATAGTTTCTATTCTGTCTAAACTTGAAAATATTAACGGCATTAATATAGAAGCTGAATTTTTAATTCTTTTTGTTAATTTTTCTTTTTTAGACATATCTATTCCCCTAGCTTGTTGTGCAAATGATATATCTTGATAATCACGTTGAACATCGGGTATATATCTTAAAGCTATTGAAACTGAATATGCAATTTTATAACTTACACCTATCTTATTTAATGAAGCTGCAAACTCACTTGGATTAGTTGCAACCATAAATAATAATGCCATAGGTATTATTGAAAAATATTTTAATGTTATATTAAATTGATAGAATAACTGCTCACTTGTTACAGTATATGGTCCTGCAATCTTAAATAAATCTGTTCTACTTCCATATATATTAACACCTTCATATGGTGAGAATATAAATATTGCTAAATTATTTAATAATAAGAATATTAATATAAAGTAAAGAACAAATGAAACTTGCTTAAATTCTACCTTTGAAATCTTAAACACAATTATACTTAAAACAAACATACCTAAAAGCACACGAGTATCATAAGTAACCATAGAAGCTAAAGCCCAAATAATTAAAGCAATTAACTTTGCTGCTCCTGTTAATCTATGAATAGGTGAATCTACATCTGAATATCCAATCATTGTACTCATATTCCTCTAATCCTCCTATCATAATCAATAAACTTTTTAACAAACACTCTTGGATTATCTAAGTTAGCCTTTATAGCTAATTCATATAGTGATGTTTCCTTTAAGTTTGCTTTATTTATTACTTCTTCATCTGTAAGAACATTAGCTGCTATATCATCAGCTAATTTTACTCCATCAGATAACACAATTGCTCTATTAGTATATTCAAGCATTAAATGCATATCATGAGTTATCATTATTATTGTTACACCATTTTGATTCAATTCCTTTAAGAATTCCATAATCTCTGTGTAATGTTTAAAGTCTTGCCCTGCTGTAGGTTCATCTAAAATAATAACTTCAGGGTTTAATACTAAGATTGATGCAATTGTTACACGTTTCTTTTGACCAAAACTTAATGCAGAAATTGGCCAATTACGAAATTCATATAATCCACAAATCTTTAATGTTTCAAAAACTCTATTCTTAATTTCTTCTTCAGAAACTCCTCTAACTTTAAGTCCTAAAGCTACCTCATCAAAAATCATAGTCTTTGATATCATTTGATTTGGATTTTGCATTACTATTCCTATTTTTTCTGCACGTTCTTTAATAGTATCATTAACTAAATCTCTACCATTAAATAATATTTGCCCTTCTGTTGGCTTATAAAATCCACATATTAACTTAGAAATAGTTGATTTACCAGCTCCATTTCTACCTACAATACTAACCATTTCACCTTTATTAACTTTAAAGGAAACACCATGTAATATTTCCTTTCCTGATTCATATGAGAATTTTACATCTTTCATTTCAAGAATATCTTTACTATTTACTTGTTGTTTATCTTCTATAGTATCTTCATACCACTCTTTTAATTTATCTCTACAACTATCTATATTTAATGTATCAATATGTTCTGGATGCATTTCAGGTTCAATATTGCATCCTGCATATTTTAATGCTGTAATATATAGTGGTTCACGTATTCCTGTTTCAACTAATAAATTTGAACTTAACAACTCTTCTGGAGTTATATCAGCAGCTATTTTACCATTATCAACAACTATTATTCTATCTACTGGACAATGTAATACATCTTCTAATCTGTGTTCTATTATTAATATAGTCTTATTAGTTTTCTTTTGAATTTGATCTATTAGTTCAATAGCACTTTTACCAGTTGCAGGGTCTAAACTTGCAAGTGGCTCATCAAATAAAAGAATATCTACTTCACCTACCATAACACCAGCTAATGTTACACGTTGTTTTTGCCCTCCTGATAAACTATAAGGTGCAGAACTTAAATGAGTATCTATTCCTACAATTTCAGAAACAATTTTAACTTTTTCTTTCATTTCCTCTTGTGATACACAATCATTCTCTAACTTAAAAGCTATATCTTCACCAACTGTTAATCCTATAAACTGACCATCTGGATCTTGAAGTACAGTCCCTACTGAATTTGACAATTCAAATATACTCATTTCCTTAGTTTCTTTCCCTTTAACTTTTAAACTACCAGAAATTTCACCTTCATTAGAAAATGGTACAAGGCCATTTATACAATTTGAAAGAGTACTTTTTCCTGACCCTGATGGTCCTACTATAAGTACTTTTTCTCCTTCATATATAGTTAAATTTATATTATTTAATGTTGGCTTTGCTTGAGCTCTGTATTGAAAAGTAAAATCCACGAACTCAATTACAGGTTTTTTCATAGCAAATCTCCTCGTCTTTTTGTATATAAACTTCAATGATATTAATCTACTTTTTATTAATCAATTTAAAGCTTAATAGATCATCTATTAAACAATTTTTCTAAGTTATTTTATTAAGATTTTACTATTAGCAAAATCTTAATTGATAACCTCCATTAAAGATAATACTATATTTTTAATCATATGTATATTATGAAAAAGTGTTTTATAATATAAAATTTTCTTTAATTATTAAAAATACCAGAGACTTAAAGACTCCGGTATTTAAAATAGATATTATTCTCTATCTAAGCTTCCTTTTTTAACTCTAGTCTTAGAATAAGTATATAATAATATAGTACCTAACACTCCAACTGTAATTGCATTTGAAGCTGCTGCTACAGCTCCTTGCGCATAAACTTTATTAGCTGGTTCTGCATATATAACTATATCTAATATTGGAGCAATTGAAAGCCATGCTATGGCATTAGCAATTATTTGATATATATTGAAAATTATAATTTCCTTTATATCAAATTCACCTTCATTAACCTTTAATTTTTCACAAGCTAATCCTATAATAAGACCAACAACTGCCGATGCAATAACCCAACTAAACCAAGGCGAACCATAAAACACTAAGTCTTTTAATGCATGTCCTATAAACCCAATAGCAACACCTGCAAATGGTCCATATAATATTGCCATTAAAGCTAAAAATGCATAACATGTTTCAATATTAGTATTTGGTATTCCTGTAGGAATTGAACCAAAACGACCTAATATCATAAATACAGCCGCTCCTATACCAATTGCAACAATAGTCTTAATAGATAATTTATTACCCATTATGTCTCCTCCTTTTTATATACATTATGATTAATTAAATTTAATTTTATTCGTAAACTACTTTTGGAGCCTTTCTAATAGAAATTATCCAATTAGTTCCCGTTTGTATGTTATATGCCTTAGAGAATGAACCTTGATTTATAGCAACAGCTAAATTATCTAATGAATTAACATAAACTAAAGTTTCTCCAACATGAACATCTGCAAATGATTTTGCATATATCATTATATTTCTATAAACTTCTCTTGTATCATTTTTTATTGAAACTTCTACTCTATCTCCATAGTTTATCCCTAAACTAGTAAATAATTCTCTTCCAATATTTGTCCAAAGACTACCAAATCTAACATCTAAAACATCAATTGTTCCAGTTACCATATCCTTATCTTTAGTTGATTCAACTACTGGTAATTCAATAACTTCATTAACTGGAATTTCTGGTCCAACTTGTTCAAAGCTTATAACTCCTGAAGCAAGTCTTGCACCTGTATATGCATATATATCTCTTCCATGGAATGTATAAGATGCTCCTGAATTAGGTAATCTGTTTATAGTTTCATCTATTTCTCTAGCTTCTACAATTCCACACATACGCTTAATATGAGTAAGTGTTCCATTATCTGGTGTAATTATGTACTGACCTTTTACAGTCTTAACTGCTATACTCTTTCTATGTGATCCAACCCCTGGGTCTACTACAGAAACAAACACGCTTCCTTCTGGCCAATAAACTACAGTTTGAATTAATCTATATGAAGCCTCCCAAATATTATACTGTGGTATTTCATGAGTTAAATCAAATAATTGTAATGTTTTATCTACAGAATATGCAACTCCATACATTGCACTAACTGCGCCATCCGCTATACCAAAGTCTGATTGAAATATTAAAGCATTTTTCATAAAATAAGCCTCCTAAATAAAATGTCACATCCCTAGTATAATAACGAACATTATATTAGTCAATATTTTTTCAAATTCGACATTTAACGAATATTAATTTCATTCTCTTTTTTAATAATACTTTAAAATTATACTTTTATATCAATTTATAGTCAATATTATATATGAGTAAATAAAAGCTACTAGAAGAAAATACATGTAATTTCTAAAATAATAATTTAAAATACAAAATGACTGTCCACAATCATTTCAACCTTATCTTACTTCTCTAAGGCTAACTAATTATGAGACAGTCATTTTTAATTTTATAGTGCGTGAGTTCCTTCACCTATATTACTTGTATAAAATGATGGTGTAATTCCTGTAACCTTTTCATATGCTACTGATACCTTTTCTTTAAATTCTTCAACTTTATTATCAATTACTAGAGCAATTGCACATCCACCAAATCCAGCACCTGTCATTCTAGCTCCTATACAACCTTCTATCTTTAATGCTTCATGTACTAATGTATCAAGATGAAGACCTGTAACTTCATAATCATTTTCAAGAGACATGTGAGATGCTGTTAACAACTTACCAAATCCTAATATGTCATTATTCTTCAACATTTCCATACTATTTTTAACTCTTTCATTTTCAGTAACAACATGATTAGCTCTTCTTTTTAAAGTTTCATCAGTAATAAATGATTCTATATCATCTATAGTTGCTTGACAAAGATTATCTAATTTTTCAGATTTATTTTCATTTATAATTTCAAGAGCCTTCTCACACTCTGCTCTTCTCTCATTATATTTTGAATCTGCAAGTTCTCTTCTCTTATTAGTACTCATTATAACTAAACTATATTCTCCTAAATTTAAAGGTGCATATTCATAATAAAGAGAAGCACAATCTAAAAGTATTGCATGATCTTTCTTTCCTACTGCAACTGCAAATTGGTCCATAATTCCACAGTTAACACCAACAAATTCATTTTCAACCTTTTGGCAAATCTTAGATACCTCAACTCTATCTATTTGCTCTGGATTTTCTAAATAAAGTATTATATATGCCATTAATACTTCAAGTGCTGCTGAAGATGAAAGCCCTGCTCCGTCTGGAATATTGCTATATAAAACTATATCCATTCCTGGTACTTTATGACCTAAATCCTTAAGTGCTTTTATAACTCCCTTTGGATAATTGCCCCAATCATCTTCTTTCTTATAAACTAATTCTTCCTCTAAATTAACTATTACTTCCCCAGCAACATTCTTTGATCTCATTCTTATTTTATTATCATCTCTTAATGATAAAGCTGCATAAATTCCAACTGTCAATGCTCCTGGAAACACAAATCCACCATTATAATCTATATGCTCACCAATTAAATTAACTCTTCCTGGAGATAAGAAAGTTTTTATCTCTCTATTATCTACTCCATATTCATTTTTAAATAACTCTATCATTTTCTTTTTATTCATATTCTTTTTCAACCTCTCTACAAATCTATTATTTCTTAAATTATCATTTACATATATTAAAGCACTGTACTTAAGAATTTTTCTAACCCAGCTTGTCCTTTTTCACTTCTCTTAAATACTCCAGCATCTTCAAGGACTTTTGCAAATATATCTCCTACTTCCTTCCTCAATAACTCTTTAGCTTCATCATAAGTTAATGAAGAATTTTCAGACATCATTTTTTCTATCCATGGTATATGCTTGTTAATTTCATTATTATTTTCTGCTTCTATTCTATTATAAATTAACTCACTACAAAGAAATTTAGCTATAATATCTAATTCTTTTTCTAATCTTCCTGGCAAAACAGCAAGTCCCATAACTTCAATTAATCCTATATTTTCTTTCTTTATATGATGAAGTTCTTTATGAGGATGGAATATACCATCCGGATGCTCTTCTGAAGTTCTATTATTTCTTAAAACTATGTCTAATTCAAAAGCTTCACCTTTTCTTCTTGCAATTGGAGTTACAGTATTATGTGGTGTATCTCCACTAAATGCTACTACGTCATTTTCTTCATCAGAATAATTTTTCCATGCTTCAAATATCTCCATAGCTAAATCTATTACACTATTTTTATTATTTCCTTTTATTCTGACTACAGACATTGGCCATTTAACAGTTCCAATTTCAAGATCCGTATATTTTTTACTTTCATAATATTTTTCTACAATAGCCTTTTCCATAGGGAATGCATGTCTTCCCCCTTGATAATGATCATGAGTTAATATTGAACCACCTACAATAGGTAAATCTGCATTAGAACCTATAAAATAATGTGGTAAAACCTCTGTAAACTCAACTAATCTTTCAATTGAGTTTCTTGTTAATTTCATTGGTTCATGTTCTCCACTAAAAACGATACAATGCTCATTATAGTAAACATATGGTGAGTATTGTAAGAACCATTCTTTATTAGTCAATTTCATAGGAATAATTCTATGATTTTGTCTTGCTGGATGATTTATTCTTCCTGCATATCCTACGTTTTCTTTACAAAGCAGACACTTTGGATATGTTGCTTGTTTCATAAGTTTTGCTTTAGCAATTTCCTTTGGATCCTTTTCTGGTTTTGATAAATTAACTGTAATTTCTAAATCACCATATTCAGTTGCAGCTGGCCACCAAAGATTTTTAGCTATTCTCTCAGTCATTATATAATTTGAAGATTTACTCAAATCATAAAACCAATCTGTAGCTTTTTCCTTTGATTCATTTTCATATTTATCATAAAAAGTTTTAACAACTTCTCCTTCTCTTGGCATCAATAATCCCATTATCTTTGCATCAAATAAATCTCTGAAAGTAGTACTATTTTCTTCTATTAATCCTGTTTCAGCTGCATAATCTAAAATATTATTTAATATTTTAACTGCACTATCTTCTATCGCCTCTTCTACTTCTCCCTCAAAAGGCGCTTCTACTTTTAATAAGTCTATCAATGCATTTCTAGTTGGAATCACATCCCATTTAGAAATCATCTGCTTTTTTAAAGCAAATTTTAAAAGTCTTTCAATTTCATACCCAATCTTACTCATAATCTTCACCATCCACTCTTAATTTAATACTATTTAAAACATATTTTAAATTTAATACTATATCTTACTTTATATTCTTATAGCTAAATATCTCTTGAATAACTAATGTTGCTGCACCGACTACAGCAGCATCTCTACCTAATAAGCTTCTAATTATTCTTACATTTTCACTTGATAATTTAAGCCCTCTATTTTTAACTATTTCACTTAATGTTTCAATAGTATGTGTTGTATTTTCAAATATCTCTCCAACAACCACTATTGCTGTAGGATTTAATATATTTATTAAATTTGTAATAGCTATTCCAATATATCTAGCTGCTTCCTTTAGTATTGTTATAGATAGCTCATCACCATCATTGGCTGCTTTACAGATATCTTCTATTGATAAATCATTTATATCATCTATCTCTTTACTAAGAGAACTATTTACACCTTGCTTTATAAGCTTAATAGCTCTTCTAGTTATATTGTTATTAGATGCAACAGTTTCAAGGCAACCATAATTTCCACAATTACACTTATCACCATCTGCTTCTACTACTATATGCCCTATTTCTCCTGCACTAAAATCAACGCCATAATAAGGCGTATTATTTATAATTATCCCTGCTCCTATACCATTTGATATATTTAAAGTCACAAAGTTAGCTATATCCTTTGTTGCACCAAACCAACTTTCCCCTAATGACATTGCTCTTACATCATTATCTACATATACAGTTAAGTCTAGTTCTTCTTCTAACTTTTCTTTTATATCTTTGTTTTTCCAACCATAGTATAAAGCATGTATAGATATTCCAGTTTTTGCATTAACTATACCATGTAAAGCTACCCCTACTCCTAATATCTTCTCTTTATCTATTTTACTGGATTCCACTACTTCATTAATTAAATTAACTAACTTCTTAAATACTAAATCATAATCATATCTTTCCTCTTCTATTCTCATTGACCTCTTTATTATTATACTAGCTGAAAGATTAGTTATAACTACATCTATTACCCCAACTCCTATGCCTACACCTATTACATATCTAGCATCTGGATTAAGCTCTAATATTATTGGTGGTCTCCCGCCACTAGATTCTCCTATCTTGCTTTCTATAAGAAAATTATCTTCAATTAAAAATTTTGTTATATTCGTAACACTAGCAGGAGTCAAACCTGTTAATTTAGCAATTTCTGCACGTGATAGGCTTCCATTGTCTTTTATAACTTTAAGTACAGCTGAAACATTTAATTGTTTCATTAACTCAAAACTACCTCTTAATATTTTACTCATCTTATCACTTCTTTATTAATTATTTTAATAAAGTCTATAAAAATTTTTTCTCTTTTTAAAGACTTCTGAAATTGTTTTCTTGATTTAATGTTATCATATCTTTATTTTTTGTCAATATATTTTCAGTTAACTTACTATAAAATCTAGTACAAAATTTATACTAGCTTCCTCTTTTTTGTTATTAATCTAAAATTATTATTTAACCACCTTATATATTTTAAAAGAAAATTTATCTAACTTTATTTCTCTTGAATCTTCAACACTTTCTGTACTTAAATTTACTACTTTTAATCCTAATTTTATATTTACTAAAACACTCTCATGACTATTATTAAATATGCATAGAACTTCTTCATTATCTAAAACTCTCTTAAAAGCTATAATATTATTTTTACAATAAACTTCTTCAAAATCCCCATATATAAAAACTTTATTATTCTTTCTAATATTAATAATATTTTTATAAAATCTCAATAATTCTATGTTTTGCTTTTTTTCATCCCAAATCATACATTTTCTATTTTCAGGATCATCTCCGCCATCTAGTCAAACTTCATCACAAACATCAAGTCTCCATCCATCTATTCCAACTTCCTTAATCCAAAACTCCCCTACCGTTAATAAATATTCTCTTACTTCTTTATTATTGGTATTAAGCTTAGGCATATTATCACAACCATTAGAAAAAGTATAGTACTTATTTTTTGATTTTTTTACTGGCCATGTATCTACACAATACCATTCTTTATATTTTGATTCTTGTTGATTTTCTATCAAATCTTTAAAAGCAAAAAAATCTGATCTTGAATGATTGAACACAGCATCAAAAACTATTTTAATTCCTAAGTTATGTGCCTTTTCTACCAGTTCTTTTGCTTCTTCTATGAACTTTACCTTTTCCCCATTGACTAGTTCCTTCAATATTTATTGAAGGATTTCCATTATAAAACCTATCAGGAAATATTTGATATACAACAGCTTTTTGTAACCACTTAATTTCTTTATACAAATCTCCTTCTGCTATATAAGGAAACTGAAAAGAATTCATATCATTATACTTAAACTCTGGATTTACAAATCCCCTTTCATTGTATTGAAAACCTTCTCCATTCATATTAATAAATTCAAAATAGTATCTATATCTATTTCTAAAAACTGATATTTCTGTTTGATAATATGTGAAAAATTCTGTTTCTGCCACTACATTCATAGCTTTTTTACTATATTGATTTTCTCAATCATACCTATCTTTATAATAAATATAACATTCCTTAACATCATTCCTCGCTACTCTAACCCTTACAACCAAAGTATCCTTATCTTTTCCATAAGAATAAGGAGTATCTAAAATATGAAAAACAGCATATTTATTCATAAACCTCACCTCTATCTTTAAACATTTACATAATTATTATAAAAATTTTTTATATTTTCATTTGTATATTTATAATATAATATACATATTTAATATAACTTTCTATAGTTGGGGAGGAATTGTTATGTACGAAAGTTTTATTTCTGATTTAAACATTTTTAGTAATGAATTTTCTTCTTTTATCGATACTAGTAATAGACCTGCTATTCTTTATAAAATTAAACAAAAACATATGGGCGAATTAGAAGATGATTTAAATATAGAAGATAAAAAAATTGATTTATATATATGGAATGCTATATTCTCTAAAGAAATTATAAGACATGGTATTTCTAAGAAATATCTTCATACTCTTTATAATGAATATTATGTTAAAATACCAACTCTTAATGATTTAAAATCACTTCAAGAATTGGAAATAGAAATGGCTGAAGCATATCTTGAATTTTTAATTAGTGATATAGAAGTTAAAGACAACTTTATAGTAAACAAACTTCTTCAACATCTTCATATGAATATTGAAAGTTTTATGTCACTTGAAAAAATATCTGAACACCTTGGAATAACACCTGAATATGCATCAACTTGCTTTAAAAAACATATGGGAATATCTCTTATGAAATATTCTAAGAAAATTAAAATAGACAGAGCTAAGGTTTTATTGCTTACAACAAATAAAAGCATCCTTGATATATCAATATCATTAGGTTTTTATGATCAAAGCCATTTCTCAAAAACCTTTAAAGCATTTGAAGGAATGTCCCCCTCAAAATTCCGCAATACACACTATATCTAAATTGTTCGTTACGTATAAGTGAAAAAATGAAATATTTATTTTCCAGTAACCGTGAAATTTTCACCTATAATTTATATAATTGATTCCGTAAAGTTTGCTAAAGTTTTTAAACTCGCTATTCGCTTAAACAGTAAAAACTTCTTTACGCAACTTTACTCCATCAATTATTAAATTCTATGGTTCAATTTCAATGGTCCTTCCAAATTAATATTTCATTTTTTCTTTTTCACGTAACTACTTATAACCTTGAACCTTATAGTTAATCATTTCTGCTACATATATGACAAATAATTAACTTTATAAAGCGGCATTACGGTTCATCAAGTGGAAGAGAAAATATTAGTGATATTACCGGAAGGAATATTGTAATTAAGTTTTAGAATTTAATCTTTCTTGTAGTAAAAACTGCGTTAAGAAGCTAAGGGAATGAAATGACTTTCGAAGCTTTAGCAGTTTTTACGGAAAGAAAGATATAAATTCTTAACGCAAATTACACAATTCCTGGAGGTTATATCACTAATTTTTCGGCTCCACGTGACGAACACATTTATTTTCGTGCTTTTTCTACACGCAGTTTTTTACCTTTTATAGTTGAGTTTTTAAGTGCTTCAATTACTTTATTACCTTTTCCATTTAAGATATCTATATACGAAACAGTATCTTGTACGTCTATTATACCTATATCCTCTGCTGTTATTCCTTCTATTCTAGATATAGCCCCTACAAAATCTCCCGCTCTTAACTTCTTCTTTTTCCCACCATTAAGATATATCTTAGTTATGTTTTTATTTATAACTTTAGCTTTTTCCTTTTTAACCTTTGGCTTTGATTTTAAAGCTTTTATTGCTTCATCTCTTTTTTCCTTACTTACTTCAGCAATTTCTCCTACAACTGGAATTTTAAATCCTATGTATTCCTGTATCATATCTAAAAGCCTATCTTCATACTGATTAACAAAAGAAATAGCTTTTCCTCTTGCTCCTGCTCTACCTGTTCTTCCTATACGATGAACATAAGCTTCTTTTTCAACTGGTAAATCATAATTAATTACATGAGTGATTCCTTCTACATCAATTCCTCTTGCTGCAACATCTGTAGCTACTAATATTTTAAAATTACCTTTTTTAAATTTATCCATAACTTCAAGTCTGTCTTTTTGAAGCATTCCACCATGAATTTTGTTTACAGAGTAGCCTTTTTTATTTAGATTCTCAAAAACTTTATCAATATTTTCTTTTGTTTTACAGAAAATAACTGCTGTTTCTGGAACTTCGCTTATTAAAATTTTTCCTAAATTATCTAACTTATAAAACTCCTCAACTCTATATAATTCATGATTTATGTTATCTGTTATTAACTTTTGAGATTTAATTTCAATATTACTAGGATCATTCATATATACTTTACATAATCCTAATATTTCTTCTGGAACGGTTGCAGAAAATAGCATTGTTTGTCTATTTTTATTTAATGAATTTATTATATCTCTCACTTGCTCTATAAATCCCATATTAAGCATTTCATCAGCTTCATCTATTACTAAATATTTTATATTTGAAATGTCTAATGTTCCTCTATCAATATGATCAAATACTCTACCTGGAGTACCAACTACAACATGAGTTTTTTGTTTTAACTCTCTTGATTGCTCAGAAAATGGTTGCTTTCCAAATACTGCAACAGCTCTTATTCTTTTAAATCTACCTATATTAGTTAATTCCTCTTTAACTTGAATTGCAAGTTCTCTAGTTGGTGTTAAAATTAAAACTTGTGGCTTTCTATCCTCCCAAAATATCTTTTCACATAATGGTATTCCAAATGCTGCAGTCTTTCCACTTCCTGTTTGTGATTTAACTACAACATCCTTTCCACTTAATATTTCAGGTATAACCTTACTTTGAACATCAGAAGGCTTATTATAACCTATACCATCTAATGCTTTCATTATTTCATCACACAATTTATATTTCTTAAATGTATTATCCAATATTTTTCCCTCATTTTTATTAAATTTATTATTGTTCATTTAATTAGTATAACCTATATTTATGTTAAGTAAATAACTTTTCATTATTAAAACTTTAAAGATATTCATATAAAATAAAAAAGCAAAAGGCAAATCAAATTATTAATCATAATTCGATTTTTTCCTTTTGCTATTTTTATTTATTTTAAGCTTTTAAGAATTCTTCAATATTTAATAATTTTTTAAACTCATCTAATCCAACTCTATCTATATAGTTTCCTAATCTTTCTCTTCCTTGACCATTTTCAGCATATATATCTATTACTTTTTCAACAACATCAAAAATTCTTTCATCTGGAATATTCATAGCGATTCTATCCCCTAATCTAGGAATAACTCCACCTCTTCCTCCAAGATAAAGAATCCACCCTTTTGGTCCACCTATTAACCCAATATCTCTAGTATGGCTATCAGCACAGCTATTTGGACATCCACTAACTCCTATTTTTAATTTATTAGGAAGATTTCTTCCATGGAATGCTCCATCTAATTTTGATCCTATTGCTACTGAATCTTGTAAACCTTTCTTACAGAAAGTTGTTCCTGGACATATCTTTACACTTCTTACACATAGACCTATAGCAGCTCCTGGCTTCATTCCTAAATCAGCCCATGCCTTATCAATATCTTCTTCCTTTAACCCAACAATAGCAATTCTTTGAGCTCCAGTCACCTTTACAGCTGATGCATTATACTTTTCTGCAACATCTGCAATATCTCTAAGCTGCTTCGGAGTTATAAGTCCTCCTGTCAAATGTGGCGCTATTGCATATGTTTCCATATCTCTTTGAACTACTGCTCCTTTATCTAATAAATCTTTCATAGAAATTCTCCTCTCAAATAAGTATAATTATATTTTTTACTTCAAAGCTTTATTTATGTGTCATATATACTATAAGCTTTTTCCTTCTATTATTTTTATATCACCTATTTCATTATAAATCTATATAAATTTTTATTATATAGCTATAAATCCTCTTTATATTAATAAAACTACCCATATTTTTCATTATGGGTAGTTTTATTAATTATTGTATCTATTTATATTCAACTTTTACCATCTCATTTAATATATAAACTAATTTGCTACTTTTTATTTCAATAATATTTTCTTTTACTTCAAATCTAACAGTTTCAATACTGTCAACAATTGAATTAATTGCATTTCTAAATTCAACAATATTAAGTCCTATAGCTTCTTTTCTTCCATATCCAATATCATATTTATGAATATTAGCATCATCCTTGTTAGCAAAAATATTAAGCACACCACTTCTATCTGCCGCTAATATATTTTTACCATTATTATCTTTGTCATCACTTTCAATTGCATATACAAGCTTTTTATGGAATTTCATCATAGTAAATAATATCATTAGCTCATATTGACTCTTTTCTAAAAAGTTTTCTTCTCCATTATTAACTAAATAAGTATTTAGTAAATCATAAGGTACCATAAGCATAGTACATTTACCTTCATCTATAGAAAATTGATACACTCCATTAAATATTCCAAACCTTATAACTTCAATTAACTCTTCACCTTGAAGTTTCCTTATATATTCAACTCCATCCTTTATAATTCCAAAATGTTTTACAAAATTTTGTGCAAACTCCCTTTCTGAAAAAAACCACATACATGGCAATTTTTTATGATTTAATGCACATAATGGTCTAGCTTTATTTTCCTTAACTTCTTGAACTGTTGCACTTCTAGAAGCTATTACATAAACCTCATCTAAGTTTAAAAATTCATTTAAAACCCCTTCATATTTTTTTCTAAAACCTTTAACATCACTTCTTGGAGTTTTTAAAAATTCTTGCATCAAATCTTGATATCTTTTAGCTGTTACTGTATTCATAATTTCCCCTTTTCTTCCCCTTTAAATGTTTACACATAAAATTATACAACAACCATATACTTACTTTCAATGAATTATATCTAAATTGTTTATTGGAGAAATTGAATATCGTAATTAGGAACAATTTATTTAAGTTTCCATAATAATTGGTATTATTGTAGGACGCCTCTTAGTAGTTTCATAAATATAATTTTCAACAGTCTTTTTAATATTTCCCTTTAATACATACCATTCAATAACTCCCATACTTAAACATCTTTCTAGCTCATTTATAGATAATTCTTTTACCTTATTTATAAGAGCCTCTGATTCCTTAACATATACAAATCCCCTTGTTATTACATCAGGTCCAGAAACAATACTTAAAGTCTCTCTTTCTATTGCAACAACAATAGTTAACATTCCATCTTGAGCTAAATGCCTTCTATCACGTAATACAATATTTCCAACATCACCAACACCTAAACCATCAACAAATATTGCGCCTGTTCTAACCTTCCCCTCTTTTCTACATTCATCCTTTGTAATCTCTAAAACACTTCCTGTTTCTAATATAAATATATTATTCTTTTTCATTCCTAAATTTTCTGCTAAATCACCATGATGTTTTAAATGTCTATACTCTCCATGAACAGGCATAAAATACTTAGGATGAACCAATGTATGTATAAGCTTTAACTCCTCTTGATATGCATGACCTGATACATGTACATCCTCTAAATCCTCATATATTACATCTGCCCCTTTTCTAAATAACTGATTTATAACCTTTGATATCAATTTATCATTCCCTGGTATTGGTGATGCAGAAATTATAAAGGTATCATTAGGCTCTATATTTATTTTTCTATGATTTGAAAATGCTATTCTTGCCAATGATGCCATAGGCTCCCCTTGGCTTCCTGTTGTTATTAATGTTATTTTATCATTTTCATAATTTTTCAAATCATCAATACTCATAACCTCACTATTCGGTATATGTAGATATCCTAATTCCATAGCAACCTTAGAGATATTTTCCATACTTCTTCCATTAAAAATAACCTTTCTATTACTTTTAAAGGATGCATCAACTATTTGCTGCATTCTATGTATATTAGATGCAAAAGTAGCAACTATAACTCTTCCCTTTGCTTTACTAATAACCCTATCTAATGTAAATCCAATACTTTTTTCTGACAAAGAATGACCTTGTCTCTCAACATTAGTACTATCGGCCATTAATAAGGCTACACCCTCTTTTCCTAGATTAGATATTCTTTGTAAGTCCATCTTTTGTCCATCTATAGGGGTATAATCAATCTTAAAGTCACCTGTATGAAGTATTATTCCAACTGGTGTAAATATAGCTAAACTACATGAATCTGAAATACTATGAGTATTTCTTATAAACTCTACTTTAAGCTTATTAAATGAAACTACATCTCCTGGTTCAACATTATTTAATTTTGCCTCTGATAAAATATTATGTTCTTCAAGCTTTGTCTTAACAATACCAATAGTTAACTTAGTTCCATAAAGAGGTACATTAATTTCTTTTAATACATATGGTAATGCCCCTATATGATCTTCGTGTCCATGTGTCAAAAAAATTCCTTTAATCTTTTCCACATTATTCTTTAAATAAGTAATATCTGGAATTATTAAATCAACACCGTACATTTCTTCATCTGGAAACGCTATTCCACAATCAATAACAACAATCTCATCATCACATTCTATAACAGTGATATTCTTTCCTATTTCCCCTAATCCGCCAAGAGGTATTATTTTAACTTTCTCTTCACTCATCAAAACAATTCCTTTCATAAATATCTAATGTATCTACATTTATTATTCCTAGACATGTTATTAGTTATTCTATAAATTCTAAGTAATAATATTATTTGAATAATTGATTTAATACTATTTATTTTATCTATAGTGTTATTCTTATATAAAGTTTTATATCTATTAAAAAAGTTTAATAAAGGATAAAATAAGCACTAAACTTATTTTATCCTTCTTAATATTTACTTTATTTAATTTATTTTTATTTCACATTAACTAAACTTTTAAAACTTGTCCTGCATATATTAAGTTTGGATTTGCTATATCATTTAATGAAACTAAATTAGCAACTGTAGTTCTAAACCTTGTTGCTATTCCACTTAAAGTCTCTCCAGACTTAACTACATAAGTTGTTGTAGCTCCGTCTCCTTGTGCTGATACTCCCGATGCTCTAATCTTTAATATTTGACCTGGATATATTAAATTAGGATTTGATATTCCATTTATTCTAGCCAAATATTGTACTGTAGTTCCAAATCTTGCTGCTATTCCACTTAATGTATTTCCAGACTTAACTACATAAGTTGTTTGATATTGATTAGATGATGCTCCACTTTTAACTGAATTAGAAACAGGAAGTTTTAATACTTCTCCAACATATATTAAATTAGGATTTGATATATCATTTAATTGAACTAACTCTTGTACAGTTGTATTAAATATTGCAGCTATCCCACTTAAAGTATCCCCTGACTGTACTACGTAGGTTGTGCTGAAGTTATTATTTCCTCTTTGAACTTTATTATTTCCATATATCTTTAAAACTTGTCCCACATATATTAAATTAGGATTTGTTATATTATTTAATTGAGCTAATGCTTGAACTGTAGTTCCAAATCTTGCTGCTATTCCACTTAATGTATTTCCTGCTTGAACTACATAATATTTAACTGAACCACTTTGTGACTCTTGATTTCTATCTCCTGGAATACTTATCTTACTATCTAACAATATTTCACTATTAAAAGTATCTAAATCACAATTTCCATTTACACCTGGTACATATCCTGTATCTGAATATTGCCATCCAGCATAACTACTTCCCCATATTGGATTGCTTTCTGGCGAACTACTTCCATACTCTGCTATCCATAATGGGTATTTTTCTAATCCATATCCAGGTGCAATATTGTTATTTGCAAAGCTTGCATAAGTGTATAAAGCAACTTTTAATCCACTATTTGCTTCAACAGCTTCCAAAAATTCATTTGCAATAATAGATAATTCTCCAGCTCCATAACTACCTGTCTCTTCTAAATCTAATACTAATCTGCAGTCACTTGTCATTCCACTTATAGCATTAGTAAAATATCTTGCTTGCTCTGATGCAGAAACTGATGGACTAAAAAAATGATAAAATCCTATAAGTAGTCCATTATTAGATGCTCCATCATAAAATTCTTGAAGATATGGATCTGTATAAAAATTACCTTCTGTTGCTTCAATATAAACTATTTCTACTCCACTATTCTTTACCTCTGAAAAACTTATGCTTCCTTGCCAGTTACTAATATCTATACCTCTATAGGTTGTCATTCTTACTTACTCCTTTCCATAATATTTTCCATATACTTTATTATTATTCACCTATAAAAAAATAGTGAGTACTTTTTATTAATTATGAAATTATATAAAAATAAGAGACTATTACACTTGATATTGTAATAATCTCTTTACTCTATTTATTAATTATTGTAGAAAAGACTTTCTGAAGCATACTCTGCATCACATGTTACATCTATTCCAAGCTTTCTTAATGTTTGTTCATCACTTGTTGGTAATATTGTAGTTGAATGAACTTGACAATTCTTAAGCATTGCTAATTTTTCCATTGCCACTTGAGCTGTTGGATTAGTTGCAGCTGAAATACTCAATGCAATTAAAACTTCTTCACAATTTAATGATACTTTTTGATTCGTTAATGTCTTAGTTTTTAAATCTAAAATAGGCTCTAAAATTACTGGTGAAATTAAATGCATATCATCAGCTATATTAGCTAAATATTTTATTGAGTTTAGTAATGCTGCTGCTGATGCATCTAAAAGTTCTGAACCCTTTCCTGTAAGAATAGTTCCATCATTTAATTCAATTGCAACAGCTGTACAAATACTACTATTTTCTTCTTTTAATCTAGTCGCACGCTCTCTTGCTGGAAGAACAACTTTTCTATCTTCTTCTTTTAAATTAACCTGATCCATTATAAGTTTAGAATGTTCAAAAGTATCTTTATCTACATATCCTTTTTTATATTCACACCCTGTTTTAAAATATCTTCTTATTATTTCTTGTTTTGAAGCTTCTTTAACAACTTCATCATCAACTATACCAAAACCTACTCTGTTAACACCCATGTCTGTTGGTGATTTATAAATTGATTCTTTTCCAGTAATCTTTTCTATAATTCTCTTAAGTACTGGGAATGTTTCTAAATCTCTATTATAGTTAACTGCAGTTTCTCCATAAGCTTCTAAATGGAAGTAATCTATCATATTAACATCCTTTAAATCAACTGTTGCAGCTTCATAAGCTATGTTTAATGGATGCTTTAGTGGAACATTCCATACTGGGAATGTTTCAAACTTAGAATATCCAGCAACATTTCCTCTTTTATTTTCATGGTATAATTGGCTTAAACATGTAGCTAACTTACCACTTCCTGGACCTGGTGCAGTAACAACTACTATTGGTTTGCTTGTTTCAATATATGGATTCTTTCCATATCCCTCTTCACTAACTATAGTATCAACATCTGTTGGATATCCCTTAGTAGCTCTATGCTTATAAACTTTTATTCCACGTCTTTCTAATTTATTTATGAAAACAGTCGTTGAAGGTTGATCATCATATCTAGTTATTACAACTGAATTAACTTCTAAATCATAACTTCTTAAATCATCAATAAGTCTTAAAACGTCCATATCGTAAGTAATACCAAAGTCGCCTCTTATCTTATTTCTTTCTATATCCCCTGCATAAACACATATAACTACTTCTACATTTTCTTTTAATTTATGTAATAATTTAATTTTTGCATTTTCATCAAACCCTGGTAAAACTCTTTTTGCATGTAAATCAAATAAAAGTTTTCCTCCAAATTCTAAATATAATTTATCGTAGTTATTAACTCTTTCTAATATATATTTTGATTGTTCCTCTAAATATTTTTCATGATCAAATCCTATTTTCATATTTCCACTCCTAATTTTATAGTTTTTTTTTAACATAGACCTTTTCTTCTATTGAAAATATCTATGCTATTGCAACTATTAATAATAAATTTAAAACTTATTATTATTTAGGCACAAAATCTATAATATTATTACATAAAATTTTGATAAAGTAAATCATAAAATACGAAATTAATTTTATTTGATTTATTTATAATTCGCAATTAATTTTTAGTGCTTTAGTTTTATCTATCTCATAATTTGTATAATCAATAATTGGCTCTAATATCTTAATATTACGATTAAATATTGAATTATTTGATATTAAATATTATTCATTATTATAAAAGTATTGACATTTTTTATAATAATGAATAATATTTAAGTATAAAAATAAATAAACATTTCGGTAGGTGAGGTTACTACAAGGATAAGGGTTGCTACCGCGAAATAGTGGAGACACTATTAGAAGGTCAGCAGTCTATGTCGAAACCAAGGCATAGACTAATGCAATTTCATCGCCTTGTAATACTAAAACTTGAACGATCATAAAGTAATTTACTTTATGCTTTTTGTAATTTTTTATTTATATATTATTTTTATAAATATATTTATAAGTTATTTCGCCTTACCATATATGTGGTAAGGCTTTTTTTATTATTTATTATATTTAGTTTTTAAGTAAAAATATTATATTAAATATTATGAAAATATAAGAAATATAATATTTTTCATTCAATCCATTATATAAAATTTGATTTTAGGAGGTGAAGAGGAATGGATGAAGGTAGTAGTAAGATTATAGATCCTTTAGGACAAATTATAAGTTTATTTATTATAGAGAGTTCTATTCCTCTCATAATTTAAAATTAAATATTTATTATAATACTTCTTTAGGATCTATGTCTTACATCTAAATTAATTAAATATTAGGAGGTAAGACTATGAAAAAGAACTTATTTAAAAGAAAATTAGCAAAAGAAGTAACAAAGAATGGAGCAACTAACAATTTATTTGTTGCTTCAAAATTAAAAGAAAAAGATATTTTAAATAAATATAATACAAGCTATGCTGGTTATGAAGATAGTAAAATAGAACTAATGAGAAATGAATATGGTAAAAATGAAATTTCTTATAAAAAAGATGATTCCATATTAAGAAAATTGATAGAATCATTTATAAATCCCTTTACAATAATATTATTGATATTAGCAATAATATCTTTTACTACAGATATATTAATAGCTGCCCCAGGTAACAAGGATGCTACTGCATTTATTATAGTAACTTCAATGGTTTTAGTTAGTGGTATACTACGTTTTATTCAAGAAACAAATTCTAATAAAGCAGCAAAAAAATTAGGAGAAATGGTAGAAACTACAATTAGCGTATCTAGAAAAAGTCATGGTGTAAAAGAAATTCCAATAAATGAAATAGTAGTTGGAGACATAATTCATCTTGCAGCAGGAGACATGATACCAGCCGATGTTAGAATACTAAAATCTAAGGACTTATTTATTAGTCAATCATCTCTTACCGGTGAAAGTGAACCTGTAGAAAAAATATCTGATTCATTGATTAATAATTGTAATAATTTATTAGAATTAGAAAACTTAGCATTTATGGGAAGTAATGTCGTTAGTGGATCTGCAATAGCTATTGTAATTAATGTTGGTGATAATACAATATTTGGTGATATAGCAAAGAATTTATCAACTAAAAAAGATAATACTAGCTTTGAAAAAGGAGTAAATTCAGTTTCTTGGGTACTAATTAGACTTATGTTAGTTATGGTTCCAATAGTTCTATTTATGAATGGATTTACTAAAGGCGATTGGATGGAAGCATTTTTATTTGCTATATCAGTGGCAGTAGGATTAACTCCTGAAATGTTACCAATGATAGTTTCTGCAAACCTTGCTAAAGGAGCAGTATCAATGTCAAAGAAAAAGGTAATAGTTAAAGACTTAAGTGCAATACAAAACTTTGGAGCTATGGATATTCTTTGTACTGATAAAACAGGAACAATTACTCAAGATAAAGTAGTCTTAGAATACTCATTAAATATTCATGGTAAAGAAGATAATAGAGTATTACGACATGCTTTCCTTAATAGCTATCATCAAACAGGACTTAAAAATTTAATGGATATAGCAATACTAAATCATGCTACTGAAAGTAATATGATAGAATTATGGACAGACTATAAGAAGATAGATGAAATTCCTTTCGATTTTAGCCGTCGTCGCATGAGTGTTTTAGTTGAAAATAAGGATGGAAAAACTCAACTAATAACTAAAGGTGCCATTGAAGAGATGTTAGAAGTATCTAAATATGTAGAATATGATGGAGAAATTAAACCTATTACAGATGAAATTAGAAAAGAACTTCTATGCAAAGTTTCATACTATAATAGTCAAGGAATGAGAATATTAGGTATATCTCAAAAGAATAATCCCCCACTAAAAACTGAACTTTCAATTAAAAATGAAAAAGACATGGTTTTAATGGGATTCTTAGCATTTTTAGATCCACCAAAAGAAAGTACTGCTAATGCAATTAATACATTAAACGATTATGGCGTTAATGTTAAAATTCTAACTGGTGATAATGATAAAGTTACACTATCTGTTTGTAAACAAGTTGGAATTAAAGTAAATAAATTACTACTAGGTTCTGATATAGAAGAAATGGATGATGAATTATTAAGAAATGCTGTTGAAGAAACTAATGTATTTGCTAAGCTATCACCAACTCAAAAAACTAAGGTAATTACAGCACTAAAAGCTAATGGTCATACTGTAGGATTTTTAGGTGATGGAATTAATGATGCAGCTGCCATGAATGAAGCAGATATAGGAATATCAGTAGATACAGCTGTAGATATTGCAAAAGAATCAGCTAATATAATATTATTAGACAAAGATTTAATGGTATTAGAAGATGGTGTAATTGAAGGTCGAAAAATTTATGCTAATATAATTAAATATATTAAGATAACAGCTAGTTCAAATTTTGGAAATATATTTTCTGTATTAATAGCAAGTATATTTTTACCATTTATCCCAATGTTGCCTATTCAATTATTGCTATTAAATTTAATTTATGATATTTCATGTATTACAATTCCATGGGATAATGTTGATAAAGAATATTTAAAAATACCACGTAACTGGGATGCAAGTTCTATTAGTAAATTTATGTTTTGGATGGGACCTACTAGCTCTTTATTTGATATTGTAACATTTATATTAATGTATTTTCTTATTTGTCCATCTGTATTTGGCGGACAATATCATAGCTTAAATGAACTACAACAACTTGGCTTTATAGGACTATTCCATGCAGGATGGTTTGTTGAATCATTATGGTCTCAAACTCTTATAATTCACATGATTAGAACTTCAAAATCTCCTTTTATTAATAGTAGAGCCTCATGGCAATTAACTTCATTAACTTCATTAGGAATACTAATTGGAACTATTATTCCTTATACTAAATTCGGAATAAAATTAAAAATGTCTCCAATGCCTTTAATATATTTTGCCTTCTTAATAATAATTATTGTTTTATATATAATTTTAGTAACATTTTTAAAAAAGAAATTTATTAATAAGTATGGAGATTTATTATAAAATAGTTTATATATCTATAATCAAATTAAATATATGTGCTAAAAAAGATGATTTCTAGATCAAATAGAAATCATCTTTTTATATTTTTTACTTTGATACATTACCTGCTACATTTAATACGTCCCAAGTTCTTGCAAATGGTGGTGAATAACAAAGATCTAACATTCCTAACTGATCTGTTGTCATCTTTGCATAAATACAAGCTGCTAAAACATTGCATCTTTGAACAGCATCCTTATATCCAGCCACTTGTCCACCTAAAATAACTTTAGTGTGTGCATCATAGATAAGTTTAACATAAATTCTTTCTCTACCTGGATAATAGCTAGTTTGATTCATATCAGTTATGAACTTAGTCTTATAATCAAATCCTAACTCCTTAACTTCCTTTTCTGATAATCCAGTTCTAGCTGCTTCCATATTCATAACCTTGATACAACTTGATGCCATAGAGCCTTGGAATGAATTATTTTGTCCAGCTAGATTTTCTCCAACTATTCTTCCAAGCTTATTAGCCCCAGTTGCAAGTGGAACATAAGCTTCTTTTCCTGTAATTAAACTATTTATGGTTGCACAATCCCCAGCTGAGTATACATCCTCTACTGATGTTCTTCCATAACTATCAACTACTATTGCTCCGTTTCTAAGCATCTTTATTTCATCTGCCTTTAAGAAATCAGTATTTGGCTTTACCCCTGTTGCAAGTATAACTATATCTGCATCAATTTCTCTTTTATTAGTTTTAACTTTAGAAACTTTTCCATCTCCTATAAGTTCAACTACAGTTTCTGATAATAAAAGTTCAACTCCACTTTCTCTTAACTCTTCTTCTAAAAGATCAGTTATATCCTTATCAAACACTTCTTGAAGAACTCTATCTTGAAGTTGAATAACAGTAACTTCTTTACCTCTATGCTTAGCCGCTTCAACAGCTTCAAGTCCTATAAATCCAGCACCTATAATAGCAACTTTTTTATACTCATCATTTGACATTAATTCTCTTAACTTATTACCATCATCCATTGACTTTAATGTAACTACATTTTCTAAATCAATATTCTTAATTGGTGGAATTATTGCTCTTGCACCACTAGCTATCATTAACTTATCATAGCTTTCTTCTAATATTTCATCTGTAATAAGATTTTTAACCTTTAATTTTTTACTAGAAAAATCTACATCTATAACTTCATGCTTAGTATGTATTTCTACTCCAGACTCCCTAAACTCTTCAGGAGTTCTTGCTATCATTTCTCTTGAATCCTCAAAGAACCCACCAACATAATATGGTAGTCCACAAGCACCAAAAGATACAATATCACCCTTTTCATATACTACAACGTCATCTTTTGGTGAAAGTCTCTTAAATTTAGCTGCAGCACTCATTCCAGCAGCTATACCACCGATGATTATAACTTTCATCTAAAACACCATCCTTTTCTATAATTGAAATATCAATTATTTATACTTCATTATTTATCTTATGTTTATATAAAAATAAAGCATTTGTTAAATCATATTTATTCTTATTATAAATGAAATTTCAAAAAATAATAATATAAATTTAAATCTTTTAAATAAATTTATTTTTTACTAACTTAACTCTTCTCCTATTATCAAAAATTCAAGGAACTGTCACACTAAAAATTTTATATACAATATATTGTAGTATTTACTCTTAATGCGACAGCCCCCTGACTTTTATAATCATTATCTATATAAATAATATTAAAATTATATATTATTTAATTTCTATTCCACCTAATACAGCTGTATACTTAATTCTAACTTTCGGCCCTGAAGTAGCATTTCTATTTATTTTATGTTCAAATCCGCCCAATACCGGAACTCCTGATATTATTTCAACTCTTACATTATCAGGAATAAACACATCTATTCCACCTAAAACTGCAGTAAGCTCTAAAACTATATCTTCAGTTATTTTTGCATCACTTAGGTCTATTTCTAATCCCCCTAATATAGCTTCTGCAACTAATCCCTTTAAATTTTCAGTACTATTTTTATAATTTCCAGCACCTAAAATAGCAGTATATCTTGGATATTGTGTTGAATCATACTTATATGATTTACTTTTACTATATTCATCACATTCAATACTTTTCTTTGTTCCACTTCTAAAAAATGATGCTATTGTAGAAATACCTATAGCAACTAAAATCAAGGGAAATGTTAACCTCCATATAGCTCCATCATCTATTATATCTAAAGCATCAAAAAGCAGCACTAATCCTACTATTACTAATATAGCAGATCCCCAGTTAAATCCATATCTAACCATTGATATTAGTCCAGGTATAATTAAAAATAAAGTCCACCATCCTGGAAAAAATATATCTATAGCCCAAATATTAAGTGCATTTCCTCCAAAAATAATTCCTATAACCACAAATACCAATCCCCAAATAAGTGCTGAATAATCTTTTTTCATTATTTACCTCCTGAAAATTTATAATTATAAATACATTATAACATTTTATTTTACTTATACTAATTTTTTCTAAAACTTTGTATTCTTTTTATTTATTATTAATCATAAAATAATTATGTAAAAATACTATAGAGAGGTTTAAAATGATTGACAAAGCTTCATTATTCCCTTTATTACTTTCCACAATAGCAGGATTATCAACTGTTTTAGGTGCAGTTATTATTTTCTTTAGTAAAACTAGAAATGAAAAATTTCTTACCTTTTCGCTAGGTTTTTCTGCTGGTGTTATGATCACAGTATCCTTTACAGATTTATTTCCTACAGCTCAAGAAGCAATTTCTAAATATCATGGAAAAGTTAATGGTATCCTATGGTCAATTTTATTCTTATTAATAGGAGCATTAATAGCCTATTTAATTGATATATTTATTCCAGAAGAGGAAAAAGGAAGTGTTCCTAGCTGTAACAATAATTTTGATATTTTTAGAGTTGGTTTAGTATCAACTATAGCTCTTATGATACATAACTTTCCTGAAGGTATCGCAACCTTTGTCTCTGGATATCAAGATGCTTCATTAGGAATTGCTGTAACTTTAGCTATAGCTCTTCATAATATTCCTGAGGGTATTGCCATTGCTATGCCAATCTACTTTGCTACAAAAAGTAGGTTCAAAGCTATTAAATATTCTTTTCTTTCTGGAATGGCTGAACCTTTAGGTGCATTAATTGCTTTCTTATGTTTAAAGCCATTTATTAATGAACTTATACTTGGAATAATTTTTGCTGTAGTTTGTGGAATAATGATTTATATATCATTAGATGAACTTATCCCTTCCTCTAGAAAATATGGATATACACGTCTTTCTGTTGCATCTATATTTTTAGGAATAAGTATAATGCCTATCACCCATTTATTTGTTTAAAATATTATATTTAACATAAAATTCATGTATATTTTTTATATTTTTTAATTACCATATTAATATATATTGTTTTATTGGAGTGATAATATGGTCTTATTGCCAGCTATAACATTAATTGGAGTTGTATATACCATAATTGAAATTACTTATAATTTTATAAATGATATAACAATTCCCTAAATTTTAAAGAGAGCTAATGTATTAAATACAATGGCTCCCTTTAAAATTATATCTTCAATTAATAAATACTATATAAATGTAACTAAGTAATTAATAGCAAAATTGAATATTGATAAAGTGTAATGTTACACTCTAAAACTAATTTCTAATATTAATAGAAATTAATTTTTTATATTTCTAATGCTTTATAAATAGCCTTCGCTACACCATCATTATTATTAGTATCAGTAATATACTTTGCAATCTCTTTTATTTCTGGAATTGCATTTTCCATAGCATAAGAATTTTCAAATTCAGTAAACATAGAATAGTCATTAAAACTATCTCCAAGTACTATTACTTCACTTTTATCTAGCCCCATCTTTTTAATAGTTTTAGCCAGTATTAAGCCCTTTTGAGCTTTAATATCGCTTATTTCAATATCATTAGAAAAAGTAGATGCTACTGCTAAGTCTGATGTATTCTCTCTTAATTTCTCTTTTAATTCTGCTATTAACTTTTCATCATTATCGAAAGTAACTATTTTTAATACCTCTACATCACTTTCTAATATTTCATAGATATTGTCTATCTCCTTCATTCCTCTTTCCTTATGGAATTTTACAACAAACTTCTCTACCTCTTCTTCAGTCATTGTAGGATTAAATAACTTAAATCTATCAATAATAGCCTTTTTATCACTTTCTTTATTAGTTATATAAGAACCATTATTAGTCATTAATTGTATACATAAGCCAGCTTCACTTAATATATCAAATGCTATTTTTACACTTTTCTTATTCATATATACACTTTCAATTATATTTCCATTTACATCTCTATATTCTGCACCATTACTTAAAATACACTCACACTTTAAATTACATTCTTTTAAATATGACTTTACAGCGTCATAATCTCTTCCTGTTACAATTGTGAAATGTCTTCCCATTTCTTGTGCTTTTCTTATAGCCTTTAAGTTTTCTTCAGATATCATATGATCATCATTTAGTAAAGTTCCATCCATATCACTTGCTATTAACTTTATCATAACTTAATCCCCTCTTCCTTCTTCTATGGTATTCATATTTATTATATCAAAGTTTTCTTATATTTATCTAAATATTACTATTTAAAATTTTATTTACAATAAATATAAAATCCCCTTAGTAATAATATTAATACTTAGGAGATTTTATAGCTAAATTATAGAGTTTTATTATTTTATTATTAGCTTCAGTCAAATTTAAGTAATAAAATCTTAGATTTGAACTCTAACTTAAAGTTCTTCACCATTAGTTTCTATTACTTTTTTGTACCAATAATAGCTATCTTTTTTATAACGATTCATTGAAGAACCCTCTTCTTCTTCCCTATCTACATATACAAATCCATATCTCTTTTGATATCCATTTAACCAACTTAATAAATCAGTAAATGACCAAGTACAATATGCGATTACTTCACACCCTTCTTCCATAGCAATTTTCATTTCTTCTATATGTGCTTTTAAGAAAGCTATTCTATATGGATCATGAATTGAATTATCTTCTTCCTTTTTATCAAATGCACCTAATCCATTTTCTGATATTACTACAGGAAGATTATATCTGCTTGTAATTTCTCTTAAAGCATATCTTAATCCCATTGGATCAATAGTCCAATCCCAATCTGTAGTTTTTAAATATGGATTGGAAGGGTTTTTAAATAATCCAGGTTGTCCAGTAACTTGTCCTGATCCTTTAATACCTGTAGTATTAAATGTTCCATATGGAGTTACTCCATCAATAGGATTATATTCACATACAGATGTTTGATAATAATTTACTCCCATAAAATCAATTTTTGATGCTGCTTCTTTCAGAATTTCTTCATCTCCAGCTTCAAACTTTGGCTCCATATTCTTATTCTTTAAGTAAACAAATGTTGACTTTGGATAACGACCATAAGCATACATATCCATCCACCAGAAATTTTTCATATCATCAAAATCCATTTTTGACATTGCATTAATTGGATTACAATCAATAGAATAACTTGGACTATAAGCAAAGCTAGCCCCAATTTTCCCATTAGGAACTAATTTTTTAAACTCTAATACAGTTTTAGCATGTGCCATAAATGCATGATGATTTACTTTATAGAAGGTTTTTACATCATCAAATTTACCTGGTGGATGCATAGCAGTAAGCCATCCTAAAGAAGTAAATATATTTTGCTCATTTAACGTAATCCAATACTTAACCTTTGATCCAAAACGTTCAAATAAAACCATAGCATATCTAACAAAGTCATCAACTATTCTTCTATTTTCAAATCCACCATACTCATCTACTAATGCTTGTGGTAAATCCCAATGGAATATTGTAACCATTGGCTCAATATTGTATTTTAAGCATTCATCAATTAGCTCTTCATAGAACTTTAATCCCTCTTCATTTACTTCGCCGTTTCCATCAGGAATTACTCTTGCCCATGCAATTGAAAAACGATAAGTCTTAAGTCCCATTTCTGCCATTAATCTAACATCTTCTTTAAATCTATGATAATGATCTACAGCTATATCTCCAGTAGTATTTTTAAAAGTCTTACCTTCGATTCTAACAAACTTATCCCAATTAGTTATACCTTTTCCACCTTCTAAATATGCACCTTCAACTTGATAAGCAGCTGAAGCACTTCCCCATAAAAAGTTTTCTGGTATTTTATAATTACCCATTATTTCTTCACCTTCCTTTATTTATATTACTGTCATTATATATTCTTTTTCATTTACTACACTCTTATCTTCAACAATAACATCCATATAGCTATCACTATTAGTGATTATAACTGGTGTTACTACTTCATATCCTTCACTTATAATTCCATTAATATCAAATTCCAGTAGCACATCACCAGATTTTATCTTATCTCCTTGTGACTTTTTAGGACTAAAGTATTTACCCTCTAAATTTACAGTGTCAATTCCAACATGAATTAACATTTCTATTCCTTCGTTGCTCTTTAATCCTATAGCATGACCCGTATCAAAAAATGCATCAATAACACCATCAAAAGGGGCTACTATTTTACCATTTGTCGGTATTATCGCTGTTCCTTTTCCCATTACTCCACTTGCAAATGTAGCATCATTAACTTGTGATAATTCTATCATTTCACCAGCTAATGGACTTGATACTTTTATACCTGTATTTAAAGGCTTTACAGGTAACACTTCTTCATTTTCCTCATCATCTTCCTCAATCGGATCTTCAAAACCAATTATATAAGATGCAATAAATGAACCCGCTATTGTAACACCTGCTGTAATTAATATGTATATAATACTCTTTGGATTTCCTTGTTCTATATACTGTGGAATAGTTACTAGTGCTGGAGTTGCAACCCCATAACATTTCATTTGCAATAATCCACCTACTAAACCACCTAATCCAGCACCTATACACGCTCCTATCATCGGCTTTTTAAATCTTAAAGTTGTACCATATAATGCTGGTTCAGTAATACCAGCAACTAAAGCAGAAAATGCTGATGAACCTGCACTTTGTTTTACATCCTTATTTTTTGATTTAACAGAAACAGCTAATGCTGCAGCACCTTGAGCCATATTTGAACAGAATTCTGCTATACATATAAAAGCTTCAAAACCTGTACCTGCTAAAACACCTAATTTTATTGGAGTAAATGCATGATGCATACCTGTCATAACTATAAATGGGAATATTGCTGCTACTAAAGCAACTGCAATAAATCCTAATTTATCATGAATAAAATAAACAATATCTGTTAATAAATTTCCACATATTGAACCTAAAGGTCCTATAACTACCATAACTATTGGTCCAATAATTAACATAACTAACATAGGCTTTAAGAAATTTTTTGTAATAGCTGGAGTTATTTTATCAACAAACTTTTCTATATATGGTAATACTGCCACTGACATTATTATTGGAATAACTGAATATCCATAATAAGCATAAGTAACTGGTATAAAGTTAAAAAACTTTAATGTCTCACCAGTTCCATTAATAGCATCTAACATAGATGTAAAGTTTGGGTGTAAAAGAATTAATGCAATACTTGCTGCATAATATTGATTTGCATCAAATTTTCTTGCTGCTGACATAGCTATTAAAACAGGCATAAAGTAAAATGCTCCATCACCAACAACAGATAATAATTGATAAGTTTGTCCTGAACTATCTAATATACCTATCATAGGTAATACAGTTAATAAAACCTTTATCATTGCAGCTCCAATAAGGGCTGGAATAACAGGAGACATAATTCCTGAAATAACATCTAATACGCCTGAGAATATATTTTGTTTTTGCTTAGGTTTCATAGTTTTATTATTAGAATCCTTTTTAAAGTTTCCTAAGTTACATATCTCTTTATATACAGCTGCAACTTCATTACCAATAATAATTTGGTATTGTCCACTTTTTTTCATTATTCCCATAACGCCTTTTGTTTTTTTAACAAGCTCATCATCAACAATAGATTCATCTTTTAATGTAAATCTCAATCTCGTCATACAATGAACTAATTCTTCTACGTTGTTTTTCCCTCCTACTCTTTCTAAAATCTTTTCTGCCACTAACTTGTAATCCATTTTTCATTCCTCCATTCATATTAATATAAAAAATGAAGTTTTGCCTACATATATAAGTTTTACTTATAGCGTAGTTACAATCTTACTATATAATAAGCTGGTGGATTATCCAGCATACTACCTTAATTTAAAACTGCTGCTTTAGTTACTATTCTTTCTATATGAATTATTAAATAAAGCTGCTCTTCATCAGATAAAGTATAACTATATTCATGCTCTATAAAAAACTTTATTTTTAAAACACAGTTATAACTTTCCTTATATTTTTCTTTTAATATATCAAACAATTCTGCCTCATCTTCATCATAAATAGCATTATTAAAAACTCTCTGTGCAAAAAACTTTAAATGTGTAATAAATCTATAGTATGCAACAGACTCTTCATTAAATTCAACTTTAAAAAAGTATTTTATAATATTTAAAATTTCTTGCATTATTTTTGTTATATTTACTATATTGCTCATATCATTATTTAATTCTGCATTAACTATATGATATGCTATATAACCTGCTTCATCTTCTTCAAAATCTATTTCTAGTTCTTGTTTAATTATTTCTAATGCACTCTTACCTGTAGCATACTCATCAGTAAATAATCTCTTTATTTCTAAAATCAATGGATTTTTTACTTGAATCCCATTTTTATATCTTTCAACTGCCCCATGAATATGTTCAGTAAGACTTACATAAATAATATCATTTAATTTTTTGTTATATTGCTTTTCAAATAACGAAACTACTTTAGTTGTAATAGCTAAATATTCCTCTGGAATATCTGAAACTATTGATATTAACTTTTCGTTAAGATTTTTATCATTATTTGAAAATATTTTATATTTAAATCCACTCAAATCAACTTCTTGATTTCCTTTTTTTCCGAAAGCAATACCCTTTCCCATCACAACTATTTCTTCATTATTTTCATCTAACGATATAAATGCATTATTATTTAAAACTTTATCAATATACATATTCTCACCACCTTTTAAAAATAAAAAAAGACAAAACCCTCCTATTATTCTAGTGGGTTTTGCCTGCACTACCAGTTACAATCCTTTATAAGGATATAATATCATGCTATTATATCTTTGTAAAGGATTTTATATCCTTTTATTATATATATTAAACTTCTTCACCATTTGTTTCTATTACCTTTTTATACCAATAGAAACTCTTTTTCTTACTTCTATTTAAAGTACCATTTCCTTCGTTATCCTTATCAACATAAATGAAACCATATCTTTTCTTCATTTCTCCTGTTGATGCAGATACTAAGTCAATACATCCCCATGGAGTATATCCAATTAAATCAACCCCATCAGCAATTGCTTCTTTCATCGCTTTAACGTGTTCACTTAAATATTCGATTCTATAATCATCATTAATAGTTCCATCTTCTGCTGGAGTATCTACAGCACCTAATCCATTTTCAACTATGAATAATGGCTTTTGATATCTATCATATAGCTGATTTGCTGTTATTCTTAATCCAAGTGGGTCTATTTGCCATCCCCATTCAGAAGCCTTTAAGTATGGATTTTTTACAGTTTTAAATGCATTTCCTGCTGTTTTTCCATTAATTATTTCTGGATCAACACTTGCACATCTACTTGAATAATAACTAAATCCAATAAAATCTACAGTATTATTCTTTAAGATTTCTTCATCATTTTCACCAAATACAATCTCAACTCCATTTTCTCTTAGGAATCTCTTTGCATAACCTGGATATTCTCCTCTTGATTGAACATCTATAAAGAATAAGTTTTCTCTTTCCTTATCCATAGCTTTTTGCACATCTTCTGGATTACAACTATATGCATAAGTTGCTCCTGCTGCAAGCATACATCCAACCATAGAACCTGGAATTATTTCATGAGCCATTTTAGTAGCTAAAGCACTTGCTATAAGTTCATGATGAGCTGATTGATATTTAATTTGAAGCTCATTATCTCCCTCATCAAATCTAACTCCAGCTCCCATAAATGGAAGATGTAATATCATATTGATTTCATTAAATGTCATCCAATACTTAACTTTGTACTTATATCTTGTAAATATAGCTTTACAATAGTTTAAATAAAAATCTACAAACTTGCGATTTTTCCATCCACCAAACTTTTCAATAATTCCAATCGGAGTATCAAAATGACATATTGTAACTACTGGTTCTATTCCATATTTAATCATTTCATCAAACATATCATCATAGAACTTTAATCCCTCTTCATTTGGAGTTTCCCCATCCCCATTTGGAAATATTCTTGACCATGCAATTGAAATTCTTAAACATTTAAATCCCATTTCAGCAAATAAAGCTATGTCTTCTCTAAATCTATGATAAAAATCTATAGATTCATGTGATGGATAGTACTCTCCATCAACAGGTCTTAATATATCAATTTTACCTTCCATAACTTTTCTTCTATTTTCACCAGCTGGACAAAGATCAACAGTTGTTAAACCCTTTCCTCCTTCTTTATATCCGCCTTCACATTGGTTTGCAGCTAAAGCTCCTCCCCATAAGAAATTTTTTGGAAACTTGTTTAAATTATTATTCATAACTATACCTCCACACTTAATTAGCTAATAACTAAAAGTTAAGAGCTAAGAGTTTATATTAATAATTTCTCAAAATTAAATATCTCTTGGCTCTTATCTTTTTATATTTTTCTATCTACTATAAAATAGTGATTATCTCTTCTCCTGCATTAACTGATTTAATTTCCTTTGGTAATATTTCCAAATAATCTATAGTATTTGTGATAATAACAGGTGTAACTAATTCATAACCCTCTTTTTTAATAGCATCCATATCAAATTCAACTAAAGTATCTCCAACTTTAACCTTATCACCGTCTTTAACATGTGCAGTAAAGTATTTACCATCTAATTGAACTGTATCCATACCAATATGAATTAAAATTTCTACTCCATCTTCAGATTTTAATCCAATTGCATGTTTAGTTTTAAATATCATTTGAACTGTTCCATTTATTGGTGAAACTACTTTTCCTTCTGTAGGATTTATAGCAATACCTTTTCCCATCATTTCTGATGCAAATGTTTCATCTTTAACTTCTTTTAATTGAACTATTTCCCCTTTTAATGGACTAGCAATAGTTATCTTATTCATTAATGGCGCTTTATCTACTGCAACTTCTTCTACAGTTTCATTTTCTATAGCTTCTACTTTATCCTTATATAATATTAAACCAGCAACAAATGCTACTACTACACTTATTACAGCTCCTATACATGCATATACAAAATTCATCATAGATTCTCCACCAATATAACTTGGTAATGTTAAAAATCCTGGTGATCCTCCTGAATAATTAGAAACTCTAAATAATCCTAAGAATAATCCACCTGCTGCTCCACCAATCATTGATGCATATAATGGAGTTTTAAATCTTAAATTAACACCATATAAAGCTGGTTCTGTAATACCACAAACTGCTGTAATACCTGCTGAAGATGCTAATTGTTTAATTTCTTTGTCCTTACTCTTTATTGCTACTGCTAAAGCCGCTCCACCTTGAGATACATTTGAAGCTAACATACCTGGATATATTATTGTATCATATCCCATAGTCATACGATTATTTATTCCAATTGGTATAAGCCCATAATGTGTACCTGTCATAACTAATAATGGTGTTAATCCACCTAATAAAGTAGGTACCAACCAGCTAGCATAAGATTCTAAAGTTTTTATTCCTAATCCAACTTTATCACTTACTATATATCCAATAGGTCCAATTACAACTAAAATTACTATTCCTGAAACAACTGCTGTAATTAATGGTTTTGTAAAGAATTTAATAGCCTTAGGTGATATCTTATCTGCAATTGGTTCAACATATGACATAAACCAAACACCAAGTATTATTGGTAAAACACTTGAACTATATGAAGCTAAAGTAATTGGCAATCCAAAAATAGATAGTGTCTCACCTGTTTCCTTAGCTGTGTTAACCATTGTTACAAATGTTGGATGAAGTAATATTCCTCCAAGCATCATAGCTAAATATGGATTACATTTAAATTTCTTAGCTGCTGAGCTTGCTAAAAATATTGGTAAGAAATAAAATGCTGCATCTGCCATAAAGTTAAATATTTGATAACTTTGAGAGTCAGTAGAAATTAATTTAAAAGCTGTTAATAATGCAAGTACAGCTTTCATCATACCTGCTGCTGTAATAGCTGGTAATATTGGAGTAAATATACCTGTAATAGTGTCTATTACTTTTGCCATAGGCTTACGATCATCTACCTCTTTAGATTCGCTGTTACCTTCAATATTAGCAATCTTCATTATTTCTTTGTAAACATGATTTACATCATTACCTATAATAACTTGATATTGTCCACCTTTGTCTACAACACCCATAACACCTTTAGTTTGCTTTATTTCTTCTGTATTTGCTTTTGATACATCTTTAAGATTAAATCTTAATCTTGTTGCACAATGTGTTAAATTTGATACATTTTCTTGTCCACCGACATTTTTTAATATTTGTTTTGCTAAATTTTCATAATTCATAGCTTAATTCCTCGCTTTCAATATTTTAATTTTTTCAAATTTAAAATTTTGAAGAATTAAGGTTTTGCCTAGCCTAACCTAGTAACAATCCTATGAAACTTCTAAGGTTATATTAATTTACCTGCTAACCACCTCCTTAAGTTAATTATCAGTTTATATATAAAAAACCTAAATTAATTCTTAAAATCTAAGCTAATATATTTTAATCTAAACCTATTTTCTTGAAATTAAGTTCATATTTAAAATATTAAATGTTTATTAATTAAAATAAACACAAATAAAGTTCTTAGCTTAACTTTAATTATTAATTTAGGTTTTGCCTGATCGAATCAGTTACAATCCTAATGGAATTTATTCAAAATCGTATTTAGTTTTAACAATTTTCATGTACTACTCTAGCTGTATGTATTATTAAATATAACATTTCTTCTTTTGTTAATTGAGTGTTATATTTTTGCTTTACAAACCCTTCAATTCTCTTTGTACATTCATAAGATTTTGGATACTTAAGTTTAATCATGTCAAATAAATCATTATCATTATCTTCATAATACCTTCCACTAGCTAATCTTTGAGTGAAAAATTTTAAGTGAGTTACAAATCTATAGTAATTAATTGAATCTTCATCAAATTCAATATTAAAATGATATTTTACCATCTTTAATATCTCTTCAATTAATTTAATCATATCCACTATTTCTGGCATTTCTTGATCAAGTTCACCATTTAAAATATGCATTGCTATTGATGCAGCTTCATCTTCTGGCAACTCAACATTTAAGTTTTCTTTAATTACTCTTAATGCATGAATTCCAACATCAAATTCATCTTTATGAAGCCTTTTAATATCCCAAATCATTGCATTTTTTATTTCTAAATTCTTTTCAGCTCTGCTAATTGCAAAGCTAATATGATCTGTAAGAGTTAAATAAATATTTTCATTTAACTTTTTATTAAATTTATTCTCTGCATATTTTATTATATCTTCTGCAACTTCTAAATACTGTGCTGGAATATCATTTACTAATGTAAGCAGTTTTTCATTTATACTTTTATTTTCTAAGACGAATATTTTTTCTATTTTACTCTCATCAATCTCATCGCCTTTTTTCTTTTGAAAAGCTAAGCCCCTTCCCATAACAACTGCTTCTTCATCGTTTTCATTTATAATTGTCACAACATTGTTATTTAAAACTTTATTTATGATCATATCACTATAATCCCTTCACTTTATATTTCTTAATTTAAGATTAAAACCTTAATTAATATTATACAAAAAAACCTAAATCAATATCAAATAATGGATATAATTACTCCTATAAAAATAATTAATACGCCTATATTTGGTATCAATTTAGGTTTTGCCTGCTTACCCAGTAACAATCCCAAAACGGATTCCACTCATTAACTTGTCTTCATTTTATCAGCTAATGTAAACATTGTCAACATATTTTTATTTAATTTTTATGTAACTTCATCAAAGCATATATATTCAATTTTATGCTTCAAATTTTTATTTATATAAGCTACTATTCGTCCAACTAATAATGCAGATAAAATAGTTCCTATACCTAATCCTTCTAACCCTTTACTATTAACTAATAAAATGCTAACTGATAATACAACTACGCTAGAATCAAAATAAATTTTTGCTTTTCCAAAATCTATTCTTGCTTTTTTACTAATTACTTGGGCTAATCCATCAGGAGCTACTGGCACAATATTAGCTGTAATAGTAAATACAACCCCAAATGCTGTTATAAAGAAACTCAATATACAAATAAAAATTCTACTATAAAAGTTATCTATATTTATATTAATAATTATATTGAAAAAATTCATAATTTGACCAAACAATATTGCAAATACTATTTGTAATAACTGAATTTTTTTAAAATCTTTTTTTAGTATTAATATTTGTATTCCTACATAAATAGTAAATAAAATTGCTGCTGCTGTTCCTAAACTAATTCTACTGACTTTACTTATACTTAATGGTAATGAGCTTATAGGTGATGCTCCTAAATTTGACTTTATTGCTAAAACACCTCCTAAAGCTAATAAAAATATTCCACAAATATAAATAACTATTCTGTTTATATTTTTCATATCTATCTCCCCAATTTAAATTTACTTAGTTATCCGTGTAATATTATAAATTTTCTATAGATATGATCATAAAAAAGTAATAGATAGTATTAATAAATAACTTATCATACTACCTATCTATGTATTATCACTTATTCTTAAAATTGTCAATTTATTTATGCAATAATAACAGCTTCATTATCTACCTTATCATTAACAATGAAATCAACAACCTTTTTACCATATGGTAAAAGTAATTGAATAAATGGTCCTGTTGCTAACATTGAAATAACAGTACCTACCCCAATTGTTCCTCCAAAAATAAATCCAATAATTAAAAATGTTGCATCAAACCCTATTCTAACCCATCTATATTGACAATTTAGTTTATCCTTAATTATAAATGGAACAATATCATTTGGTGCTACTCCAATATCACTTGCTGAAATTATTGAAAATCCTACTGCAATTATAAAACATCCTAATAACACTAATAACATTTTTATAAATATATTAGCAGAGTCTACTGGGAAATATGAAACAACTTTTACTCCTAAGTCTATTATTGGTCCTACTCCAAAAACACAAATTAATGTTCCTATTTTTATTCTTTTCATATCAACTATTAATATACCAATAAATAATACTGTTAATATTATCATATTAGCTACCCCTGGAGTAACTTCAGCTCTTCCTGAAATCATCTGTACTATTGATAAATCCTTTAATCCTGTTTTATTTAAAGCCATTGCTAATCCCTCTGTAAAAACAGTAAACGGATCTGAACCAATACTTGTCTTTAGAAATAATGCAACTCCCAATTGAATTATACTCATTCCCATAAAAAATAATATCAATCTTTTAATTAAATTAATTACTTTATTCAATTTTTTCACCCTTTGCTACTATATTTTTTGCTTCATCTTAATACTACATCTTTTATACCATTTACATTAATTTAAAATCACCTTACTATTTTATATAAAAATAAACTTTTTGTCAAAATTTTATTTTTATGATAAATACTACTATATGAATATTCACAAGTAAACACATCTAAATATAATCTTTTTCTAACTTCATCATCTCTTTAATATATATTAAAGTATGTTTATATAAATCGAATTATCCCTATATTGGAATGTAATAAGTAAGAGAAGGTTAACTTAAAATTACCCTCCTCTTATTGATTTTTATTTACTATAACAATATATCTATTTTAACATTCACAACTACTATCTTCTTCATGAACACATTCAACATATTTTGGGAAAACTCTATCTAACTTTGCTTGTAAACATTGAGCATTTTCAAGTGCTTTTATCGCCTTATTAAGGTCATTTAATGCCTCTAATAATTCTCTTGTAATTCCCTTTAATATTTTTTCTACATCTCTATTTAATTTTTCACATTCACAACTATTAGCATTAGGAGCATAACACTCTGCATTTTTATCTATCCATTCTCTTATTGCTACATAGCTTTCTAGAACGCTTTGTTGATCTTTTACTGTACATTTTAAATTACAAAATGCTTCTGTTACTTCTTCTAAGTTTGTATCTAAACTATCACTAACCTCTTCATTATTTTCTAAAAAGTCTCTTACTAAACAATGAAGATCTCTTAACCTTCTATTTATATTATTAGATCTACTATTTGTACATCCCATACTCTTTTCCTCCGTATAATATATATTTCTTATTGTCATATAAGACATTGTTAATATATACTATGAAGTTAAGCTGGAATCAGTTACTTAATATTTGTTATAATATGGTATCTTTTTCACCTTCTATAGAATAAAGATTATTTTTCTTGTCATAAATAGTAGTTCTATATCTTTCTAATGCCATTTCAATATTACCTGTGATTAAAGTATTGAGTCTTTTAATTATATCCCTTGGCTCTTCTCTCATTCCTTTTTTTATCCAATCAATAACTAATCCTACAAAAGCAAATTTATAAAAATCTGCAATAAATGATTTATCCTTATCCATAACACACATATCTTTTGACTTTTCTTCAACTACACCTAAAAGTAAATAATAAGTTTCATTGTATAAATATCTTTCTAAATACTCTCTACTTACAGAATTATAAGTATTTATAACAAAACTTTTATTTTCTAAAATATATTCAAAAATTTCATAAAATCCTTCTTGCCAAGTGTCATATGTTTTTTTATCACCTAAAGCTCTTGTTGCTTCATTTGTATAGACCCATTCTAATAAATCATATATATCTTTAAAATGATAATAAAATGTTTGACGATTAACTTCACAATCATTCGTTATATCAGAAATTTTTATTTTCTCTAATGGCTTTTGTGATAATAATTTTTTTAAAGATGCTGCAAATGCCTTTTTAGTTGTTTGGGCCATATAACCTCACCCCCTAATTATATCTTATGTATTTGTTTCCTTATAAAACTAAGCTTATACATTTTATTAGTCATTATATCATCTAGATCTTTCCTTATCTATGAAAATTTAAAATAGTAAAATTAAATTTACAAATAGTTAAATTTTATAATTGCCCTCTTTTTCACCATATTTTTTATAATACATAACCTTTAAATTTATCTTAGGGTATTTTTTAATAAATTGGCTAATAACATAATAACAACTAGGACATGGCTCCCACTTACTATATAGAATAAGTTCTCCTTCATCAGTCAAACTTCCATTACCTATAAGCTTATGTATTTTTTCAAATATCTTCTTTTCACTATCATTAACCCTATTATATCCTACTCCCAATTTACCTAGCTTATTAACCTTACAACTTTCAAAACACTCTTGTCCTGGTGTTATTAATGTACAACTATTTTCAATATCATTTTTCCCACTAACAGCTCTAAATTCCCTTCCATTATATATTGCTATTGCCATATTTACAGAGTCTTGAATTGCAATGCTTTGATTAATTTTATATGTATTATTATATTCTATAATATATTTATCTAAATTTTTAATTAACCTCTTCATTCTAGGAATATAACTTTTTATATGCTGATAATATTCAACTGTACCTTTCTCTGCTTTTACATAATCAAAATCAATCTTTTGTGGTATTTGAATAAATAAAGTTTTTGTCTGGCTTTTTTCATCATATTCCTCTTTAAAATTTTCATTATTGAAAAGTATCATTCTTTTTAACAACTCAATATCTTTTGTATAAACATAATTTCCATTAATTTCCTGTTCCAAAACTTCTAATTTTACTTTTCCCTCTTCATTGATCTTTCGTGATATAGATTTTTTAGTTTCCTCTATTACTTTTAAAATATGTTCTACATCATCTTGAGTCGTTAATATTCTTTCATATTCTACTCTATCTATAATTAAAGTCGTTATCTTACTTATTTTTTCACACAATTTATTATGTTCATCCTCAAAAACAATAACACTTTCTATATAGTCTATAAAACCTTTAATCCCATTTACCTTATAAGTAATATTTCCATCGTTAAGAATTCTATAAATTTCTTCTGATAACTTATTATTAATATCAAACTTATTAGCAACTTCTCCTTTAAAATCTTCTTCTGTTAATATGCTAATATTATAATTCTCATCTTGTAGCACTTTATTAAAATCATTTATAGTTCTAATTTTAACTCTATCTTTTTTTACCATCTTTACTTTATTACTTCTTTTAATCATATTTACCTCTTTTATCTTAGAGTTGATATTTTTCACACTTAAATATTATAATCTAAATCTTTAGCATTTAATATTATTATATTCTGCTTTGTATAATAACACTTTTATATTTAAAGTATCTCATTATTAATAAATAAAAAATACTGATAAATATAAAATTTCGCTTTATATCTATCAGTATTTTAACTTCTCTTTATAATTAACTAGATTTCTTTTCCTTTAACTTACTATTAATAAACATTTTATTTGCAACTGCCATAACCGTTGATCTCAATATTTGACTTTCATTATTTGTAATTTCTATATCTATAGGATATGAAAAATCCCTTGTAGAAAATGCTGCCTTTATAGCTTGTTCTACCTCTGAACAAAAATAATCATAAGCTACTTCTATTGGACAGCTTTCAATTTGAATATTAATAAGCTCACATATTTCTTGTAAAGTAAATACTTGCTTTAATAAACAGACAACAATTAAATAAGCTAAGTGCTTTTCATTATATTTTTTATCCTTTGGTGGAGAAACAACTTTTTGCTTAACATAATTATTAAGCATTGTTGGTGTTAGTATTTTTTCATCACTTTCACTATCTATTGATTTAACCAAATTATCTAAATAAGTGATTACCTGATCTTTATAAAGCGGAACTCTTGGTAGTTCGTTGAATCTTGGTATATGAAATTCTAAACTTTCCATTAATGCCCCCTAATATTCTATTTTAATAATTCATGCTTTCTTATATATTGTATTGCTACACACCCTGGCCCACCTTGAGTTGTAAATGCAGGACTTAATAAATTAATTTCTATGTCCGCATTCTCTATCTTATCTAATATAATATTTTTTGCCTCTTCTACTAAATTTTCTATACAAGCATGTGAAATATAAATCTTACAGTTTGAATCAACACCACATTCCATCATTTCTTCAACTATTTTAGCTATTGCCTTTTTAAAAGTACGCTTAGTTGTAAATTTAACTAAAGACTGCTTATTCTCTGCTAACTTCATAACTGGTACTAATTTTATAGCACTTCCTATTTTACCTACAATAGATGAAATCCTTCCACCTCTAACTAAGAAATCAAAATCATGTGGAATTAAATATGATTGTGTATCTTCTAACGTTTTATTTATCTCATCTACTATCTCTTTTTTTGTTTTACCTTGCTTTACAAGCTCTATAGCTAAATTTACCAAATATCTATGAGGTCCACACAATGTTTTTGAATTTATAACTTCTATACGCTCTGGATTAGATGCCATTCCTTTTGCAACACAAGCTGAATTATATGTTCCTGATAATCCATCTGCCATTGAAATATTAATTATTTCATCATCTGGATATTGATCATATATGTCTAATACTTCTCCTATAGATGGTTGTGATGAAGATGGAATATGTCCTTCATTTATTATGTCTATAAACTCTTCTGTTCTTATATCTTCAAATTCCTTATATGTATGTCCATTAATTGATACTATAAGTGGTGCAACTATAACCCCCTTTTCCATTCCTTCACTTTTTGAATAAAGCGATGATGAATCTGCTACTATCTTAATCATAACTTCTCTCCTCTTAATTTAAAGTAATATTCTAAACAATCTTGATTCACATTCTAAATTATATAGTTTTGAAAACTATTTGTTTTAGATTATCACCCTAAATTAACTTTGTCAATATTATTCACCTATTATTCATATATTCTTCTCCCTTTAATTAATAAATAATAAGATAACTTATATATCATATTTAAGAATCCTGTAATTAAAACATTTAATGCTCTAAAATCTCAACAAACTTTGTAGAAGCTAATGAAAGTGGAACACTCTTCAAATAACAAATCCCAATACTTCTATTAGGTATTTCTTCTAAAACATTAACCTCATACAATAACCCCTGTTCTAAATAACTCTTTGAAAACTCCTTTACTACACATGCAATACCCAAATTTATCCTTGCAAACTCCAATAATAAATCAAATGATCCAAGTTCAAATTCTGGAGAAATTTTTATTCCCTTAGATAGCATGAACTTCTCTACATATTTTCTTGAATTTGAATTAGTTTCTAAAAATATTAGCGGATAATTAACTATTTCTTCTAGTGAAATTTTTTCTTTTGATAAATTCTTATACTTCTCTCCACATACAAAAATGTCTTTAATCTCTTTACAAGGTCTTACTTCTAATGAAGGATCATAAATTGGTAAATTACAGATTGCAATATTAATTTCTCCTGACTTAATTAAATTACAAAGTTCTAGTGTAGTACCATTTATAATTTTAAACTTAAGATTAGGATATCTATTATGAAAGTCTTCTAAATATGTAAGTAGAAAATATTTAGATATTGTATCCCCAACTCCAATTTTTAACTCTCCTACAGTTAAATCTTTAAATTCTAATATTTTCTCCTCTCCTACATTGATTAAATTAAGTGCCGAATTTATATATTCAAATAAAATACTTCCCTCATTAGTCAAAGATACCCCTTTTGGTGTTCTATTAAAAAGTCTAATATCTAATTCCCTTTCTAGTTGCATTATAGCTTGGCTCACAGCTGGTTGCGTCATATAAAGCTCCTTTGCTGCTCTTGAAAAACTTTTACTTTTTCCTACTTGACAAAACACCTTATATAAATCTAATTTAGTAACCATATAAGTACTCCTTATATTATATATTTATTATATTTATTTTACTTATAGCATTTATCGGTGTATATTACAATAGTGTTAAATATTTGAAAATGTTAGGAGAGATTGTTTTGGAAAGAGTTGTTGGTACAGTTGTTAGGGGACTTCGTTGCCCAATCATTAAAGAGGGTGATAGAATCGAAAATATTGTTGTAGAAAGTGTACTTAAAGCTTCAGAAGCTGAAGGCTTCACTATAAATGATAAGGATATAGTTACTGTAACAGAATCAGTAGTTGCACGTGCTCAAGGAAATTATGCTTCTATAGATTCTATAGCTAAAGATGTTAAATCTAAATTTGGTGATGATACTATTGGTGTAATATTCCCTATATTAAGTCGTAACCGTTTTGCAATCTGTCTTCGTGGTATAGCAAAAGCTGCTAAGAAGATAGTATTAATGTTAAGCTATCCATCTGATGAAGTTGGAAATCACCTAGTTGATTTAGATATGTTAGATGATAAAGGGGTTAATCCTTGGACAGATGTTCTAACAGAACAAGATTTCCGTAATCTATTTGGATATAATAAGCATCCTTTTACAGGTGTTGATTACATTGATTATTATAAATCTTTAATTGAAGAATATGGTGTTGAATGTGAAGTAATATTCTCAAACAATCCTAAAACTATCTTAAATTATACAAAGAGTGTTCTTACTTGTGATATTCATACAAGATTTAGAACTAAGAAAATTTTAAAAGCAAATGGTGGAGAAAAAATTTATAGTCTTGATAATATATTATGTGAATCTATTGATGGAAGCGGATATAATGAATCTTTTGGATTATTAGGTTCTAACAAATCAACAGAAGAAACTGTTAAGCTATTCCCTCGTAATTGCCAACCTGTTGTTGATAATATACAAGCTATACTTAAAGAGAAAACAGGAAAAGATGTTGAGGTTATGATCTATGGAGATGGAGCTTTCAAAGATCCAGTGGGTAAGATATGGGAACTTGCTGACCCAGTTGTTTCACCAGCTTATACATCAGGCTTAAATGGTACTCCAAATGAAATAAAATTAAAATATCTTGCTGATAATAACTTTGCTGATTTAAAAGGTGAAGAACTTAAGAAGGCAATATCAGAATATATTAAAAATAAAGAGTCAGATTTAGTTGGATCTATGGAATCACAAGGTACTACTCCAAGAAGACTTACTGATCTTATAGGATCATTATCTGACTTAACATCTGGAAGCGGAGATAAAGGGACTCCTATTATCTTTATCCAAGGTTATTTCGATAATTATACAAAATAATACTTTTAATAAAAGCAATGCCACACAGTTTTATCCTGTGTGGCATTATTTTTTTATTTATCATTTGGTCCCATTTGTTGTTCTAGCTTAACTACAAACTTCATTTTATTAACCCAAAACTCTTTTCCTTCTTCTTGATTATTTACGTATATTGTTATTTTCCCTATCTTATTTATCATCAGTTTATCCTTCTACTTTTATATACTTCTTCTTGGAATTGAAAATTTTATTTTATTTTCTATATCAGCTAAAATTTTTGAATCCTTTGGATCTATAAATAAACATGTATAACCCTTTTCTCCAGCTCTTCCAGTTCTACCAATACGATGAATATAAGTTTCTACTTTTTCTGGAATATCATAATTATATATATTATCTACTCCACTTATATCTAATCCTCTTGAAGCAACATCTGTAGCAATTAAATATTGAATATCCGCATTTCTAAAGGACTTCATAATTCTTTCTCTCTTATTTTGAGGTATATCACTATGAATAACCTTACAATTATATCCTCTTCTATGCATTACTACTTCTAACTCATCAGCCCTTCTTTTAGTTCTACAAAATATAATTGCCATAAAAGGATTATCTTCATCTAAAATAGTGCATAATGCTTCTCTCTTTAATCTATCTGTAGTTTCTACAACTTCTTGTCTAATATTTTCTAAAGTTACTTCTTCTTTTTTAATAGAAATAACCAAAGGATCTTTCATATATCTATATGCTAATTTTTTGACTGCTGAATCCATAGTTGCTGAAAAGCATAAAGTCTGAACTTTCTTTGGTCTTTCTTTCATTATTGTATCTATTTCATTTCTAAAGCCCATAAGTAGCATTTGATCTGCTTCATCAATAATTATAGTTTTTAACTTCTTTAAATCAACAGTTTTTCTTTTAATATGATCTAGCAATCTTCCTGGAGTAGCAACAATAAGTTGAATATTTCCTTTCAATTTATTTAACTGGGAACCAATATCCTTTCCACCATACATTGATAAAATTCCTATATCTTTACCTGCCTTTAACTTTTCAGCCTCTTCAGTAATTTGTATAGCTAATTCTCTTGTTGGCGTAATTATTAAACATTCAATAGTTTTAGATGTTGGATTTATATTTTCAAAGACAGGTAATAAAAATGCTAATGTCTTCCCCGTACCAGTTTGTGCCTCTGCAATAATATCTTTACCATTTAATATATCCTTAATACTTTTTTCTTGAATCTCTGTTGGAGTTTTTATTCCATTACTTCTTAATATTTTTGTTATATCTTCACTAATTCCTAGTTCTTTAAACGTCATTTATTTTACCTCTTTTGTTATACTTTAATTAATTATAACATATTATAGTATTTGTCTTTTAGTTTATCAAAATAATATTTAATCCTTTAATATATTTCATCCTCATTTATTAATATTATTTTCTAGCTAACCAATAAATAGCGTTTATATATCTCTGTTCTACATATTGATGATGTCCACCATAATCGCTAGATATCTTTAACTCTTCTGTATATGATAACTTATCTCTAAAAATTTCAATTACTTTTTCAACACACATAACAGCATCTCGTTGGAGTGTCTTTTTACCTTCTCCTTCTTTCTTTCCATAATGAATATATAATTGAAAATCTCTATTTAACATATCATTTTCTTCTATCCATTTGACCATATCCTTATACCAAAAGGATCCACAGATACTAGCTATTTTTCCAAATGCATTAGTTACATATACTGAATATACAGAAATCAATCCACCTAATGAATATCCCATAATCCAAGTATTTTTTGCATCAGGTTTAGTATTATAATTACTATCGATATATGGCTTTATCTCATTGACAACAAACTCTATATATCCTTTTCCTTCACCACCAAAGTTATCAAACTTCGATACTAGTGCAGGAGCTGGCCAAGGTGTATATTCATGAATTCTCTTTTCAGAATAAATTCCTATCCAAATAAATTCATTTAACCTTCCTTCTTTAAAACCTTCTTCAAAACTATTAATTAGCCTTTCTGAATATTTATAAAGTTCTGCTCCATCATTACCATATAATACTGGAAATCTTTTATCCTTACTGCTTTTATATGATGGAGGAAGATATATAAATATCTCTCTCCCCAATATATACTCTCGCTTAATGCTTCCTAACATCAATATAAATATCCTATTTTATATTTAGTTAAATAAATCTGGATACATTTCCTTTGCAAGATTTTCTATACATTCAATTGTTCTATATCCATATCCCATGAATTCAGTATAAGAAACTTCAAAAACTTTTTTGTTTTCAATTGCTGATACAGATTGTATTAAACTATTGTTATATAATGATTCTACTGCTACTGAATCCGTTTCTAAATTCTTATTGTTATAAACATATAATATAACATCTGGGTTAAGACTCATTAAATTTTCTAATGATTGTGCTCCACCCTTTTCATTTACATTAGTTCCACCTAAAACCTCTAAGACTTCATTTTGTAAAGTAGAGTTTGCTCCAAATACATTATATGAACCATCATTATATGCTGTCATAACTAAAACTTTTAAAGTTTCTCCTTCTACTGTTGAAACTTTATCTTCTACTGACTTTAAGCTTTCTGATAATTCTGTTGCTAAATCGTTAGCCTTATCTTCTACATTGAATATTTTTCCTACATTCTTTATATCTTCAAAAATATTATCTAATGATTGTTCTCCATTCATTAAACTAGCTAATTGTGTATAAACATTTATATTCATACTATTTAAGCTTTCAATTGTCCCATATTTATCTTCTATAAATGTAGCAGCTCTACCAATAACTAAATCTGGGCTCATACCTACAATTACTTCTTTAGCTGGTTCAGTTTTACTTTCCGTTATTACATTAATATTGGAAAAAGCATCTTTTAACTCTTCTGGAATTTCATTATCTAATGCTATAGTTCCTATAATACTATCTTGTAATCCTAATTTTAATAATAATTCTAATGATGATTGATTGTTTGTTATTACTTTTGTTGGTGCCTCATTAAAAGTTTCTGTATATTTATTTCCTTCATTATCAGATACCTCAAGTGATATTGGATAACTTACTGCTTGCTCGTTAGTAGTAGTTGTTGATTCTGATTCTTTAGTTGTTGTCGTTGTTTTAGTGCATCCTGCTAAAGCCAATGCTATTGTTGTTGCCACAATTAGTGGAAGTATAATCTTTCTTTTCACTGTTAAATCTCTCCTAACTTTTATTTTTTTATTTATATTCCAAAGGATAATAGCTAATCATAATAGCTTTTGTCCTCTCGTTATACACAATGTCACAATCTATTTCATATATTTCTTTTACCATTTCAGTAGTAATTATATCTTTTGGCTTTCCACTAGCTCTTAATACTCCATTTTTAATAAGATATATCTCATTACAGAACTGTGCAGCTAATGCTAAATCATGTAATGCTGCAACTACACAGATATCTAAACTTTTTACTAGTGATAAAATTTCAATTTGATATTTAATATCTAAATGGTTTGTAGGTTCATCTAAAATAAGTATTTGTGGTTCTTGTGTTAATGCTCTTGCTAAAATTACCCTTTGTTTTTCTCCACCAGATAATGTTGAAAAACTTCTATTAATGGATTTCTCCATGCCAACTTTTTTTATTGCATCTAATGCAATTTTATAGTCTTTTTCCTTTTCTCTTCCCCAATTTCCTAAATGAGGACTTCTTCCCATTAATACAATTTCTAATACACTAAGTTCAAAATTAATTGTATTAAACTGGCCTACTACAGCCATCTCTTTTGCTATCTCTGATAAACTAATAGTTTTTATATCTCTATCATCAAGTTTAATAGAACCTTTATCATACTTTAAAACACCATATATTGATTTCAACAAAGTAGATTTACCACTTCCATTAGGTCCTATTAATCCTATAAAATCACCTTTTTTAGCATGTAATGATAATGACTTTACTATTTCTACTTTATCAATTTTTACTGTTGCATTTTCAATAGATAAATTCATAACCTTAACCTCTATGTATTATTTAAAACTGTTACTTTTTTTAATTAATATATAAGCAAAAAATGGTGCACCTACTAACGATGTTATTATTCCAATAGACATTTCTGAATTTGGTATAATACTTCTTGCAACAGTATCAGCTATTACTAAAAATATGCTACCTGATAAAATACAAACTGGTAATAACCTTTTATGATCAGCACCCACCAAGGAACGTACAATGTGAGGAATAACTAATCCTACAAATCCAATAACACCACATGATGAAACCAATACTCCTGTAAGTATAGAAATTAAAACCATGTATATTTTTCTTTTTTTATTTAAATTCATTCCTAAAGTAATAGCTGCATCATCACCAACTAGCATAGTATTTAATAATCTTGTTTGAGTTAAAAAATACCCACAGCAAATGATAGTTATTATCAATGGAGTTGTTATAGATTCCCACTTAGCTGATGCTAAAGACCCCATAGTCCAAAACTTTACACTTTGCATACCTTCTGCATCACTTGCAATAGATATTATAAAGTTTGAAATAGCTGTACAAAGGGCACTTATTACTGTACCTGACAAAATAAGCTTAGTTGAAGATGTTTTTTTATTCATTGATGCTAATCTTAATACCATAAATGCTGCTGCCATAGCACCTAAAAAAGACCAAAATGCTACACCAGATACATCAAATAAAAAAATAGCTCTAACCCCTAGCATAATTGAAAAAGTTGCCCCTAATGATGCTCCAGAAGATATTCCCAATATATATGGTTCTGCTAGTGGATTTTGAACACAAGCTTGCATAATGCATCCACAAAGTGCCAACCCTGCTCCTACCACAGCTCCTAAAATTACTCTAGGAAAACGAATAGACCAAATTACATTATATGCAGAACCTTGAGTTAATCTTTCAGTATTTTCTGCTCCAATTCCAAAAATTTTATAACATAAAATCTCATAGGATGTTTTCATATCTACTTTAAATGCTCCAATTGAAACAGCAAATATTATAGAAATAATTAAGACAATAATAAGCATTATTAATATAAAATAATATCTTCTCTTATTAACTCTTAAATTTTTTAAACTATTTTCATATAAATACTCTATAATCATAACCTCCAATTCAAAATATAATTTTTATAAGTTAGCTATTGCTAACCTTAAAACAGTATATATCTACCTTTCTAAAAAAAGAATACATAATTATATAATATAATGGACAATTCTTAAATTTATTGACAATTTTTTTTTCATTTTCTATAATCTTAATATAGTTAGCATATGCTAACTCATTAAAAAAAGGGAGACTTAAAATGGTTAATGATAAACATTTATTAGCAAGAGAATTTTTATTTTTATCCTCAGATGATATTAATATAAGTAAATTCACAAAGTTACCTAATGATACTATGACTTATGAAACTACTCGTTCTGCTTTTATAATTCCCATTAGTGGACAATCTGAAATTTATTTTTCTAATCAAAAATTTATAGCAGAGCCAGGCAAAGTTATACATGGTTGTCCACACAAAAAAGTATCCTTTAATGTTATTGGAGATGAGCCTTTTCATCATATAAATATTTATTATTCTAACTACTCTACAGAAGGTAATTACTCTAATTCTACATTTGAATTTAATGTTGATGATTTTATTCAGTTAATTTCATTACTAGAAGAATTTTACCTAATCTGCAATAGTTCTAATGTAAAGAAGCAATTAAAAAAAGAAGTAGTTTTTCAATCATTAATTTCTATGATGTTCTCTACTCCAAATTCTATTAATTCACAAAAAAAACTAATTGAAAACTCTGTTCAATATATTAAAGAAAACTATCGTCATACAATCACATTACAAAGTTTAGCAAATAGATATAATAAAAGCCCGGATCAATTTTCTTATCTATTTTATAAATATATGAGAATTAGACCTATTGATTATATTATTCAATGTCGACTAAAAAAATCTTTTGAAATGCTAAAAGAAGGATATAAAGTTCGTGAAGTTGCTTCATATATTGGCTATGAGGATCCATATTATTTTAGTCGCTTATTCAAAAAACATTTTGGTTTATCACCAAGCAAAATTATTAAAACAAAAACTTATTAGTGAAAAGAGAGAATTACTATGCATGAATCAAGAGAAAATTATCTAGAAACAATTTTTATATTAAATAAACGAAATGGAAAGGTACGAGCTATAGATATTGCTAAGGAACTTGGCTTTAGTAAACCTAGTGTTAGTAGAGCCATAGGTTTATTAAAATCTAGTGGTTACTTAGATGTTTTAGAGGATGGCTCCATTATATTAAATGAAATTGGTTTAAAAAAAGCTCAAAGTATATATGAAAGACACCAAGTTCTTACTTATTTTTGTATAGAAGTTTTAGGAGTTTCTCCCGATATAGCTGAAAAAGATGCTTGTAAAATGGAACATATTATTAGCGATGAACTATTTAATGCTATAAAGAAATTTATAAATTAATAAATCTATTTTTATAATTGAACCTCTTTCTATAAGTTAATATATCTATAAAAGTCTACTATAACAAAAAAGTGCTGCATTCCCATATTAATTACCTTACTACAAATGAATGTAAACTATTAATTAGAAATGCAGCATAAAAAATTTGATTTTTTTCGCTTAAGATATTTAATTTTAATTATTTGCAATAACTTTATCATATCTTATTTTTGTAAAAATCGCACAAGCTATTCCTACTACAAATATTACCATAATAAAATAAAATACATGTAAGATATCATAATATTTCAAAATTATTCCTGTTAATGCTGGAACAACTGCTGATGCTATCCCTCCAGCTGTAGAAACCATACCCATTGTTGCACCTTTATTTCTCCAAAAAAGTTCACCCATTGTAGTTTGTGCCATTTGTAATACTCCCGCTGATGATAGTCCTATTAAAGTAAATCCTATCGCTGTAACTGCTTCTGTTCTTATTAGCAATACCAATATAAGCGAAATTATTCCTATTATTGGATATACGACTAGTACTAATACTGGCTTTATTGTCTTTTGTAAAAGTTTTGCTAATATAAAAACTGAAATAAGAGACCCTATACTATAGTATGTTATTAATTTTAAAGAATCTACTTGGTTCATTCCTAAAATATTTTGACCATAAGTAGGCATCCATATTTGAAAAGCAGTATATATAGCATTAGATGTAAATCCTATTATTATGATAGCTAGTCCTTCCTTTTTTAATACTGGTTCTGCAATGAATTTTTTTTGATTTAATATTTTTCCATCTTCAGATACTTCTGCTTGGTTTGCTTTAGGAAATTTTCTAGTAAACAAAAACAAACTATTTATAAAGTACATTATAGCAATTAAGAAAAATGTATTTCCATAAAACATATTTCTATTCACAAAAAATGCTATTATTATTGGTAACATTATACCCCCAAGTGCTATAAAAGCTTTTACTATAACAGTTGCTGTTCCTGGAGTGTCCGGAAAACATTCCATTAATGAAGGATAACTTGAAGAATCTACGAAGGCATGTGATAGTCCTGCAAATACTGATAATACTACAGCCATTCTATAATCATGAGCAAAAGGTATACCAACTAAAAAAATTATTTCAAATATTGGAGATAAACATAAAATCTGTTTTCTCCCAAATTTATCAGATAATCTTCCACTAATATATACTGTTGCTGAACGTACTAGCCCTTCTATTGAAATTAAAAAAGTAATCCCTGCTACATCTGTATTTAATTGCTTTGTTACAAATTCCATATTTGATGAAAGTAAAATAAGAGCCATCCCTAACATAAAATAACTTATATATACCCCTAGTCCAGTTGTAAAGTATTTATTTCTAAACATAATTACACTCCTCTTAAATGTATATTTGAAAGTTCTCCATAAAATTGTATATGTTAATTTGAATTACAACTATAGAGTTATTTTTAATTAAACTTTGTTTTTTTTTTAACATTCTTATTATATCAAATTTTATAGTATTCAACTAATAGAAATATACTATTTAATTTATAAATTAAATTTATAAAAAAGAAAGCTAAAGAGACTGTAGATAGATTTATTTATTCTACAAATCTATCTACTTTCCCTAAAGCTTTGATAACTAATGTCTATTTTATAGAAGATTTCAGCATACTTTTACTATATTCATATGTTATTTCGTCATTACTAAAAAACTCTATATTTTTAGATTTATATAACGGGAAAATTCTTGTAGTCATGGCAACTTCTCCACCATTTATAAAAATTTCAGCAATACTGTTATCTACCAATATTTCAACTTCTAACTTTTCTTCTAGATTACAATTTGATTGCCTTACCATCCCATATTCTTCAACAAACTTATTCTTTAATTGACTTCTATCTAATTTTACTTTTTGATTCTTCTTATCAAACTCTATAATCAGCTTCTCCTCATCAGATACAGTCAAATTAACTCCAAATTTATCTGTTTTTTCAATATTAAATGTTAATTTTAAATGATATGTATTATCTTCATTTTCAATTACCTTTACCCCTTCAAAAACACCTTTATCTGAAAAAGTATTTTCTTTTAACAGTTCAAGTGATCTGCTTGGATTTTGTACTAATATTCCATTTATTAAATTTAATCTTCTAGGAAAGGTCAAACAATGAGCCCACATATTTTTATTAGTAGGATATTCAAATTCTCCTTGTCCTGCCCATGCAAACATCACTTTTTCTTGATTTTTATCACAAAAAGTCTGTGGTGCATAAAAATCGAATCCTTTATCTAACTCTTCATAACTTTCTACATTGAATACTAAATTATCTAAATCTAAAGTTCCAATTGCATATATAACATTAAAGATATTATTATATTTATCTCCTTGTGCTTCTAATCCCTGCGGTGAAAATATCATTACATCTTTCCCATCGATATTTACATAATCAGGACATTCCCACATGTATCCCTCTTTATCATGAAAATTTAACATTTCTAACTCCCCAAGGAAGCTCCATTCTAGACCATCATGTGATTTATATACAATAAATGCTCCTATTTCATTTATTCTTTGTGCACCAAGTATCATATAATAAATATCATTCTTTTTAAATACCTTCGGATCTCTTACATGTCCTGTATATCCTTCAGGTATATCACCAATTATAGGATTTCTCTTATATTTACTAATTTCTCCATTCTTATTCATAATAGCTAAACATTGAGTTGCACTTCTTTCTTCCTTATCATACTTTATATTACCAGTATAATATAAATACAACTCTTCTCCTATTTGAATTGATGTACCTGAATATGATCCATGAGATTCATAAGCTTCCACTGGAACAAGTGCAACTGGCTGTCTTGACCAGTTTGCTAAATCAGTTGATTCTAAATGTGCCCAATGTTTCATTCCATGTATAACACCAAATGGATACCATTGATGGAATACATGATATCTACCATTATAATATGCTAATCCATTAGGATCATTTAATAATCCATACTCTGGATAAATATGATATACAGGTTTCCATGGATCATTAAAAGATTTGTTTTTTAAACTTTGTAATTCTTCTTCTGTTGCTTCAAATATTGTTTTATATTTAGGCTCTTTATACATATATCATTTTCCTTTATAAATTTAATTGTTCTTTTTTATTTTTCCATATATCACCGTAAATACACACCCTGCTATTAAGGCAACTAAATGTGCTAATATATAATATAAATGACCATTACCTTCGGCTGAAATTATAGCAAGTCCAGGTATAGCCGTTGCCCCAAATCCTATTGCTGCTACTTTAGTAAGATATATAACTGCTCCACCTACTGCTCCACCTAAGCATCCTGCTATTAATGGAAATTTATATTTTAAAGTAACACCAAAAATTGCTGGTTCTGATATTCCAAAAAGAACAGATCCAAAAGATGAAAGACAGATTTGCTTTGCTTTATTATCTTTCCAGTTTAATAATAAGAATCCTAATACTGCTCCACCTTGAGCTATTAAAGCTACAGACATTAATGGCATTATAAAGTTTTTACCTGTATCTGCTATTAATTGTGCTTCTACTGCTCCTATAACGTGATGTAATCCTGTAATTACTATAATTTGTTGAATTCCTGCAAAGAACATATATCCGAATATACCAAGATTTACAGTTACCCATAATAATGATGAAGTAATTAATGATGCTAATTCACGCCCAATTGGTCCTATTATTGTAAATAATAAAAATGTTGAAAACATTACAGTTAACATTGGAGCAAAAAATAACTTAATCATATCTGGAATTTTTTTATTAAAGAATATTTCTAATTTTGCTGTAATGAAACCTATCATTAAAGCAATTATAATTCCACCTTGGAATCCAACTAGCTCTACATTTAATCCAAATAAATTAATTGATTCTGGTGTAACAACGCCCTTTGCTGAATCATATGCATTTGCAAGATCCGGATGAAGCATTATTGCCCCCATAACTAACCCTAATACCGGTGAACCACCATATCTCTTAGTTGATGAATATGCAACTAATAAAGGTAATATAGTAAATATACCTGTAGATGCAATTTGAACAAATCTATTAAAACCTGCGAATGCTGGATACATTTCAATTACTGATTTTTCCCCAAATATTCCTTGCTGACTTAGTAGTGAAGTTATACCCATTAATAATGCTGCTGCTAATAATCCTGGAATAATATCTACGAAAACATCTGATAAAGATTTTATTGATTTTTGAAACATATTTTGTTTTTGTAGACTAGTTGCTTTAGCATCACCTAAAGACATCTTCTTTGTACCAGTATTTTCAGTAAATACATCATAGACATCATTTACTATACCTGCTCCAAAAATTATCTGTAATTGATCACCTGCTATAAAAACACCTTTTACCAAATCAATATTCTCAATCTCTTTAAGATTTGCTTTATTATTGTCTTCTAATACTATTCTTAATCTTGTAGCACAATGGGCTACTCCTTGTATATTCTCTTTTCCACCAATATTGTTTAATAGTTCTTTTGAAATTTTTATGTACTTATTAATATTTTCCATTGCTATCCCTCCTACTTCGAACCGGTTCCATAAATCAATGTTATCACAGTTTCTTTTCAGACGCAAGCATTTTAGAAAACATTTTCATAAAAATAAAAAACATCAAAACAAAAAGACTGCTATAAATAGCTATTTACAACAATCTTTTTTAATATAACACTATATTTTTTTTACACTATTACCCTCTAAAAACTTAAATCCTATAACTTGGCTAATAGGAACTGGTTCCTTTTTAATCATTTTAATAATAGTATCAGCTGATATTTTTCCTGTTTCATCATTATTAAATTTAATGGTAGTAAGTTCCATACCTCCTATATTAAGCATTCCATATCCTCCAAAACCTGTTACAGATATATCATCCTTAATTTTTTTCCCTAATTTAACAATTGCTCTACAAACCCCAAGAGCTATTTTATCAGTTGCACAGACAACTACAGTTGGATCATATTCTTTTAATACATCAAATGATATTTTTTCTGCACTATCAGCATTAAATTCTGTTATAACTTCTCTTACTTCTATATCTCCATATTCTTTTAGTTTATCAAAAACACCCTTTTTACGTTGTACACCTACAGCCATATCTCTTTCATCAACACCTATATACAGTATTTTTTTATGATTATTAAGTGTAACATATTCTCCAATTTTATAACCAGCATTATAATCATCATTAACTATGCATTTAGCACTTTCACACTGTTGTCCTACAATTAGAATTGGTACATTTAATTTTTTTATTATATCTTTATGCTGTTTTGTTATTTCTGTAGCTACTAATATTATACCATCCACTTTCAACCTTATTAAATTTTCTAATTTCTCAATTTCCAACTCTTTATTAAGACTAGTATTTAATATTAATGAATTGTATTCTTCAGCTCTTAATCCCTCATCAATTGCCATTAAAGTTCTCGATGTTACTACTGAATCAAGACATGGCGCAATTACACCAACAAACCTCGTACTTTTTGCCTTTAAACTCTGAGCAAAAGCATTAGGTTGATAGTTATTTTCCTCTATTACCTTTTTTAATTTTTCTTTGGTTTTTTCACTAACATTTCCTCCATTTAAATATCTTGAAACTGTGCTTTTAGCAACACCTGCTATTTTTGCAATATCATTAATTGTAATTTTACTCATAATTTCCTCTAACTTTATTATAAAAATTAATTACATTTTGTTTAAAATATAATTTCATATTTAATTATAACATAAATATATTTCTTTATACGTTCTTGCTAATTAAGCTTATAATATAAGTTCATTACAATCATGATTTAAAGTCATTATTTATTCAATCAGCTATCATAGGAAATATCAATGAAATCTCAAACCCATCAGTATAATTATCATTTGCTTCTAAGCCAACTTTCAATCTTTCAGCTACTTGTTTTGCTAAATATAATCCCATTCCTGTTGAATTTTTTCTTTGTTCTCCAATCTCACCTGTAAAGCCTTTTTCAAATATAAATGGTAAATCATATCCCTTAACTCCTATTCCATTATCTCTTATAGTAAGATTTATATTTTTCTCATTTTCATCTGAAGCAATAACTATCTGTGGATTAGTTTCTTCAATATTTTTATATTTTACTGAATTACTAATTATTTGTCTTATAATAAATTGTATTCCTCTTTTATCAGATAATATTTTATAATCCTTAATATCTAATATTACATCTATACCTTTTTCCTGTAATATTACTTTATATTCTTCGATTACTTCTATACAACTATCTTTTAATGATAACTCTTTGAAAAAATAATCATTACAAGTGGATTTTAGTCTTGCATAATATAACATTCTTTCTATATCCTCTTGCATTTTTGTTCTTACATATTGTAACCTTTTATATACTACAGATGACATTTCTTCCTTTCTATTATCTAGTACAAAAGTCATTAACCCTAAAGGCGTTTTTATCTCATGTGCCCAAGATTCTATATACTCTTCATACTCATCAATTCCTTGCTTATGAATATTTATAATATTTTTATTTTGTCTTAAAATTTTACCTATATATTTTATTACTTGTGCTTCTTCATAATGAAACAAGCGAATAATTTCATTTTCTATATCTTTAGTAGGCTCTTCTAAAAAACTGCTAATTGCCTGTTTTCTTTTTAAATCTTTTTTATAGATACTAAATGCTGTAGCACAATATAAAATTAAAGAACAAATAACCATTGTAGGAAAAATATAAATAAAAGCTTTATCATTACTTAACCATAGTAATCCTCCAAATATAAAGTTCAATATAAGTATAACAACAATCCAAAGTCTATTCTTTTCAAAAACTCTCCTTAATCTTTTAATCATTACTTTTATCTCCTATAGGCTCTAATGAATAACCTTTCCCCCTAATTGTAGTTATCTTATAATCAGTATCTAAATTATGTAATGATTTCTTTAATCTAGTCATATTAACATGAATGGCATTTTCATCTATATACTCTGTTGTACCCCAAAGACTCTTAAATAGCATATCCTTAGTAACAAGCTTTTGATAATTTTCAAGTAATAACTCCATAATTTTTCCTTGATTATCAGGTAAAATCATAGCTTTACCTTTAACATTAATAGTATAGGTTTGTAAATCTAATTTAATATCCTTTATTTCTACAAAGTGTTTTCTATCTCCTAAACGACGTAACAAATTTGTTATTCTTGCTAATAAGCGTTCTTTATTACAAGGTTTATTTATATATTCATCTGCACCAATATCAAGAGCATGTAACTCATCTTTTATTTGATCACGACCTGTTAAAACAAGTATTGGAACATTACTTTTATTTCTAATTCCCTTACATATTTCAAATCCAGATATTCTAGGTAAATTTAAATCTAATAATACAAGGTCTGGTGAAGCAGATATAATCTCATCTATTACATTTGAAAATTTAGTTATGCAAAAGGTATCATAACCTTCCTTTTCTAAAATATACTGAAGCTCTTCTCTCATAAAAAGCTCATCTTCTACAATTACAATCTTCTTCACCATTATCACCTCTAATTATCTTCTCTTTTTATATCCATTATCTTTAAAATATTCTTATCACTGCTTTTCTTTACAAATTCCATATAAATTAATTCTATCACACATATTAAGATAATAATAATAATTGAAATAACCATTAGTTTACCTACTTGTTCCTGCATTGCTTTTGTCATAATACCTGTAAATAATGCTCTTACTGCAAATATACTACTTATTGCTGCAATTACTATTGGTAGTGAAAAATACCAAGTAGTTTGATTTCTTGCAGATTTACATAGCATTTCATAGCTTGCACCTAAGTAGATTAATGATTGATACCTCTTCTTTGTTTTTTGTTGATGCATTAAAAATTGTACTCCCATAACTGTATTCGCTATTATTAGAAAAATAATTGCTAAATAAATAGTTGTATAACTTGCTGCAACAGTATAAAATAACTCTCTTCCTATATTTTGAAGATAACTTTCATAACATATTCCTGTAGTATCTAGCTTTTCATTAACTTCAGCAATAGCTTGCATTAACCCTTTTTCCTTAACAAATCCATCATTTAAAGTTGCATTCCGATAAGTACTAACATTATTTTCATCAGTATATTTATTGAACACTTCTTCCGATACTATAAAACCATACATTATAGTTATTAGTTTATCTGTTACAATACTATCATTATAATATTCATCTATTAACTTATACTCTTCTCCATCAAAATATAAAGTGGGTCTTTCCTTTAAAGCTTTTTTCATTGTATCTCCAACCTTAAACTCTGGATCACTGTAAAGAGCTACTTCATTATCCTTTAATATAATTTGTTCTTTCCCTTGTAATTCTAAAAGTTTATTATATGAAGTTACAGAAATTAAATATGGTCTATCCATATATTGAAGATTATTTAACAAAATATCTTTATCCTCTCCATCCTTTTGATTTTCTACTGCGCTTATTAAATCATTTGCTGAAAAACTACCATCATAAAACATTCCTATATTCATATCATATATTCCATTGATATACTCATTTAGGTCTAACTTATCTATTACTGACTTTACTTCCTCTTCTTTTGCTTCAAAGGTATAATCTATAACATGTGCTTCCTTTGAATTAAATAAATATCCTACTGGAATACCATATGCAAAACAGCTTATTGCCATCAAAACTAAAAGTGATGAAATAGCTAAAGTATTTGGCTTTAAAAATACTGATTCCTGTAATTGTCTAAATGTGAACATTTTTAATTCACTTATGTTGTTTTTCTTTTTAAGTATTATTTCAAATAAAACACCTATACCTTGAAATAATAAAAATATTCCACCTACTCCCAATATAACTGTAAATCCCATTAACTTTATATTTTCCCATGATACTCCTATAATTGCTATAGCAAATGAAACTGTAAGCAATACTACTCCTAAAACCAATTTAATACTAACAATTATCTTATTTATTTCTCTTTTCTTTTCCACTTGAGATTCTGCAAGTAATTCTGTAACTTCCTTTTTTGAAAATTTACCACTTAAAATAACAAGTGCTACAAATCTAATAATAAAATATCCTATAACAGTTCCTATAACTGCTGAAAATGAAAATGAAAATTTATGTCCAATTATACCTAAACCTACAATTTTAGCTGTTACTAAACTAATAATTTCAGATATACACATTGCAATTGGAATACCTATTAGTAATGATAATACACTGTTCCATAATTCTTCTGCAAAAAGCATTAATAATAACTTACTACGCTTCATACCAAGAATTAAATACATTCCAAGTTCTTTACTTCTTCTATCTAACTGATATTTACCTGCAAAATATACAAGGAAAAATAAAATAAATAAGGATAATCCATATAGAGCTGGAATCAATAAAAATAATTTATCTAACGCTTCACTTTCCATAGTCTTTAAAAATATAATAACATCTTGTTTTTCAAGAGATAAAATAATATAAAATGCAACAATAGCCATGATTAATGATACAAAAAACAATCCATTTTCTTTTCTATTTTGTTTACTATTTCTATTAACTAAATCATAAAACATTTGCACTTCCACCTCCTAGTTGTGCCATAACTAGAAGTATTCTCTCATAAAAACCTTCTCTAGATTCATATGGATCTTTTCGTCTTAACTCATGAAAAAGTTTTCCATCCTGTATAAATAAAATTCTTGAACAAAAGCTAGCTACATTTGCATCATGAGTAACCATTAAAATAGTTGTTTTTTGATCCTCATTTAAATCAGATAATTTTTGCATTAATGCTTTTGCATTTTTAGAATCTAATGCTCCTGTAGGTTCATCTGCAAGAATAATTTTAGGATTTAAAATTAAAGCTCTTGCTGCTGCCACACGTTGCTTTTGCCCTCCTGACATTTCATTAGGAAATTTATCTAATACTTCTGTAATTTCCATATACTCTGATAGCTTTTCTACTTCTGCCTTACTATTATTTTGTAATTTGTTATGAATAGCCACTGGAAGTAATATATTTTCCCTTGCAGTTAAATTTTCTAGTAACTCAAAGTTTTGAAATAGATATCCAATCTTATTTCCTCTATAATCAGCTAATTTATTTCCTTTAAATTTCTCAATTTTCTCTCCGTTCAATAAAATATTACCTTCTGTTGGATAAGTTGTAGTGGCAATACAGTTGAGTAATGTTGTTTTCCCTGAACCACTGCTTCCCATAATTCCAATAAATTCACCATTCATTACTTGAAAACTAATTCCATCTAAAGCTTTAACTTTAAAATCTTTTTTACCATAATATTTTTTTAAGTTTTTAACTTCTAATATTTTATCGATCATTATAGTCACCTTTCACCTATTTATTTTTTGAATATACCTTCTAGCTAACAAATAAAACTCCGGAATTTAATTTATTACTAATTCTTATCTTGTATAATTATTATAAATGGAATTTATAAAATAAAACACTTACAATTGGTGAAAGGTTTTGAAAGTAAAAGCTAAAACATTACAATTTGGGTTGTCCACAGATACAGTTCATTCTTCTTAATTCTAAAAAAGAGCTGTACACTAATTATTTAGTAAAATGTACCCTATAGAGTAGGCATGATAAAAAAGAGTCTACCCTATAAGTTTTTTCTATTTATAATAGAGTTATAAGGTTAGGAGTGAATATAAATGAGTAAGAAATTATTTTCAAATAAAGATATAGAATTACTGTCTAAAAATAAATATGTTAAAAAAATTAGTGAAAAAGGAATTACATATACTGATGAATTTGAAAGATTATTTATTGCTGAGAATGAAAAATGTAAATTCCCAAGAGATATATTTGCATAATGTGGGTTTGATATTGATGTAATTGGTTTGAAAAGAATCCAATCAACAGGTAATAGATGGCCTCCGCATTTCGAAGAAATGGTATCGAACAACTACAAGATACTAGGAAATTTAATACTGGAAGACCTACTGAAAAAGACTTATCATTGGAGGAAAAATATGAAAAACTACAAGCAAAACTAAAGCTTTTACAAGCAGAGAATGAACTTCTAAAAAAGTTAGAAATGTTAGAAAGGGATGTGAATCAAAAGAAATAATAGTATCTGCAAGTGAAAAGTTCAAAATTATAAAATCCATAATTACTAAATATAAATTGAAAAATATGCTTAGTTACTTATGTAATATTTCAGGAGTTTCACGTTCGGGGTATTATAAACATTTCTCAAATGTTACTGTAAAAAAACGTAAATCTAACGAAGTTAGAGATTTAGAGAGCAGAGAAAATATTTTAAAAGCATATAACTTTAAAAATCGTAAAAAGGGTGCTAGGCAAATCAAAATGATACTTAGTAATGTTTTTGATATTAATTACAATTTAAAACGTATAAGAAGAATAATGAAAAAATATAATATAGTTTGCCCTTACAGAAAAGTTAATCCTTATAGAAGAATGATGAAAGCTACAAAAGAACACGCCGTCTTACCTAATTTGTTGAATAGAGAATTCAAGCAAGAATCTCCTGGCAAAGTCTTGCTAACGGATATATCTTATTTGTTTTTCAAAAATGGTCAGAAGGCCTATTTATCGACCATTTTATATGCTTCCACTAATGAGGTTTTATCATATAATATTTCAAAAAGCTTTAAAATAGATATAATAGATAAACTAATTAAAAATAATAGTAATATCCTTAGAGCAGATTCATTTATACATTCAGATCAAGGAGTGCATTATACAAGTCCAATATTTCAAAATAAAGTTAAAAAGTATAAGTTAGGTCAATTTATTTCTAGGCGTGGTAACTGTTGGGATAACGCCCCGCAGGAATCATCTTTTGGACATTTAAAAGATGAAATATCTATTAAAGATTGTGAAACATTTGAAAATTTAGTTAAAGAAATAGATGAATATATAGAATATTATAATAATTTCAGAGAACAATGGAATTTAAAAAAGATGACTACTGTTCAATACAGAAATCATCTTCTAAATTAGTCTACTCTTTTTTTAACTGTCCTTGACAAAGGGGACAGTTTATAGTGAGACAGCTCCTTTATAATTCATTTTTTAATATGCACTAAGTATTTCACATAAAGCAGCAAATATAATTGGATTAATATCTAAAGATTGTATAGTTGTTATTATTTGAGCTATATTCATGTCACTCTTAACTATATTATATATCTCACTCTTTAAGTCATATTCCATTTGAACTTTATTTAAGTATTCAAACGATTCCTCTATTACATTATTTTTACGAATTTCATCTGTCTCAAAGAAAACTTGTATTTTATCACAAATATTAATATTAGTTAAACTTACTTCAACTCCACACTCTGTTAATTTGCATAATTCATCACATGAAATATCTTCATTATTAATACTTAATTTAAGTTTTTGTTTTTTAATTCCAACAAAATTTAATTTTAAATTTCTTTTACTTGGTATCACATTAACATTTCCTTGTGCTGGCATAATATTAAACATAGGTTTCTTACCCCAACTTAATATCATTTCTGTTTTAGACCAATTACTATCTTTATTTTCTAATGAATCACCATCATCTTCCCATAAAGTAAAACTTCCATTATTCCCCACAAATACTCTTATTTCTAAATCTACTGGATTTTCTACAATATTCCCATCTGTTTTCGATAATGGAATAATTGATCCTGCTTTTGCAAGTACAGGTATTTCATTTAAATCTCTATAGAAAGTAATTTTTCTTCCACCTATGTATTTTCTTCCATTAAAGAAATCATACCATTCTCCTTTAGGTAACCAACCATTAAAAGGTGCTACTAAAGCTTTTTTATCTATAGGTTTTGTAATCGGACATACTATTAAATCTGTACCAAAATAATATTCATTTTGGACTAAGTATGCTTCATTATTATCTGGATGTTCATAATACATTGGTAATATTAATGGACGTCCCTCACAATTAGAATACTTATTCATTGTATAAATATATGGTATTAAATCATGTCTTAAACGTAAGTATCTAGTCATAATTTTTTCTGAAGTTTCATTAAAGCTCCAAGGCTCTTTTCCACTAAATAAATTATCTGAACTGTGAAGACGATTTATAGGTGAAAATACACCAAATTGAACCCAACGAGTTGCAAGCTCATCATCTTTTACTCCCTTCATATGACCACCAATATCATGACTCCACCATCCATATCCTACATTACTTGCATTGGCAGTAAAGTAAGGCTGAAAATCTAATGAATCCCATGATATTACTGTATCTCCCGAAAATCCGATAGGATATCTATGACTACCTAATCCTGCATATCTTGAAAATGTTAATCTTCTATTTCCTCTACGTCCACTATCAAGATAATGATAATGATTTAGCATCCATAATGGATCTAACCCTGGAACCTTTGACACTCCTCCTTGTTGCCAATCAATCCACCAGAAATCCACTCCATCATCTTCATTTATATGATGAGCATATTTAAAATATGCATCCATAAACTTTTTATCTGTAATATCAAATTCTATAGCTTCTTCATTATTAAAATCCTTACCTAACTCCTTAGCCATATCTAAATAACAATCCTCAAAAGGTTGTATTCCATTAGCTGGATGAACATTTAATGTAACCTTTAAATTATGTTCATGTAACCAGCTCATAAATTCCTTTGGATTAGGAAATAAATCCTTATTCCAGCTATAGCCTGTCCAGCCACTTCCATACTTAGGGTCAACATCTACTATATGCCAATCCATATCCATTACCGATACAGAGAATGGAATTTTCTTTTCCTCAAATTTACTAATTAAATCCTTATACTCTTCTTCATTGTATTTATAATAACGACTCCACCAGTTTCCTAAAGCATACCTTGGAATAAGTGGTGTTTCTCCAGATAGTTTATAAAAATCCTTTAAACATTTTTTATAATCATGTCCATATCCAAGGTAATAAAGATCTATACACTCTTCTTTTCTTGGTTCTACCCATCCATTATCAAGTAATATTAGTGAATTACTATCATCAAAAACTGAGAACCCATTTCTTGATATTAATCCTCTACTTAATTCTATAGCTCCATCAGCCTTATCAAGAGTTCTAGCAGTTCCCTTTAAATCTATAAAATCCTCACCATACTGCCACGTTCCTCTATAATTACTAAATGCACCTATAATGCTAATAGATAAACCATTCTTAGAAAATTTCTTCTTATCATACTTAAGATGTACATGTTCCGTTATAATTTCTAATGAATCATCCTTATTAATAACTTTAAAATTAGGAATACTAAAATTACGTGTTAAGACTGTTTGAGTTGGATGATCTTCAAAAATATTATTTTCGTTGTATTCAAGTCTAATTAATTGAGATGTTAATACTGTAAATCTATATTTATCTCCTTGAACAATAGCCTCTGGATTTGCATAATAATTTCTATTTGTTGGTATAACTGTGCTCATTTTAATATTCCTTTCTTTATGCTATGACTAAATTATTAAGCTTCTTCTAATACTTGCTTTGGAGTTGCAAATAACCATGTTAGTGCAAATGCTATTACAAATGTTACTACTGCTACTCCTATATAACCAAGTAATTGATATGGGCTATACATATATAGTAAAATCCCTGGTACTGTACTTACTCCATTACCTGTACCTTGTAGCCCTAGTAAGCTAGATGCCATTCCTCCAATCCCACTAGCAATACATAAAATTATAAATGGTTTAATACTATATCTTAAAATTATACCAAATAATGCTGGCTCTCCTATTCCTAACAAAGATGATACTGTAGCTCCTGTTCCCATTGCTTTAACTGATTTTTTCTTAGCCCTTAAAGCAACTGCTAAACATACTGCTGCATTAGCAAACCCCCCCATAGTAATAATTGCATTAAAAGGATTAAAACCTGTTGATGCTAATAATGATATTTCTAACATACTAGATATATGATGTACTCCTGTTAATACAATAGGTGACCATAAGAATCCAATAATAAATCCTCCAACTCCAAATGGAAGGTGTACAAGTTTTTCAATTAATGTTAATAAAACCTGTTCAAAGCCATGTAAAACTGGTCCAATAACCACTAATGATAAAATCATCATAACTAATAATACAATAAATGGTGTTACGAAAAAATCAAATGTTTCCGATATAGATTTTCTAAGTTTCTTTTCTAACTTTGTTCCAATAACCCCTGCTACAAATGCTGGTAATACACTTCCTTGATATCCTACTATAGGAATAAAATTAAATAAGTATAATGGATTAATCCCACTATTAGGATCTGCTACTGAATATGCATTAGGTAATGATGGTGATACTAACATAAGTCCTAATATAAGACCAATCATAGGTGTTCCACCAAATACTCTAAATGTAGAGTAACATACTAATGCTGGTATAAATGCAAATGTAGTACTTGTTAAAACATCCATTAATGTTAATATAGTTGTTGGTACTTCACTAGCAGATACTCCAAATAAATCTAAGAAATATTGATTAAGTAATGCACCTTTAAGACCTAAAAATAAACCTGTAGCTACTATAACTGGAATAATAGGAACAAATATATCTCCAAATGTACGAATAGCTTTTTGAATTTTATTAGATTCTTTATCCTTAGCTTCTCTAGCTTCACCATTAGCAGTCTCTGCAACTCCTAAATTTATAACTTCACTATATACTTTATTAACTACTCCAGCCCCAAGTATTATTTGAAATTGTCCTGAGTTAAAAAATACTCCTTTTATCCCCTCTATGCTATCAAAAGCTTTCTCATCTACTTTATTTTTATCAATTATAATAAGTCTAAGTCTTGTAGCACAATGAGTAACTGATTGTATATTTTCTTTTCCACCTACATTTTTTATAACTTTACTTGCTATGTCCTCATAATTTAATTTATTTTTTTCTTTCATTTGCGAATTCCCCCTTTCATATCCAATCTTTTTTTGTACGCGCGTTCATTGTTTCATATTGAATACAATTACATTATAATTACCTTATTAAACTAAGTCAACCATATTTTGAAAAAATTATCCTATTCAAAACAATACACCTATTTATTAATGATAAATTGCCTACTTTAATAAATCATTGTATAATTATTTATGTTTCATAATAT
>SKEA01000129.1_pt1 | contig 81958 bp, 68 predicted proteins | sample 4826601 | NCBI WGS metagenome assembly SKEA01 (sample SAMN11008821, study PRJNA524170) | human gut metagenome | biome: Human fecal sample; material: Feces; isolation source: fecal sample from pouch patient p13, p53 | host: Homo sapiens | place: Israel: Tel-Aviv | collected 2016-07-06 | reverse complement strand
CATTTTTTCTTCCCATAGAAAATCCTCCTAAAATTTATATAGTATATTATTCCAAATCTACCAACTAATCATACAAAAAAGAGTAGATAGATTTGTTTTTTACACAAATCTATCTACTCTCCCTCTTTTCTTAATTGCTTTAATGCTCTATTTTTAATGTTTACAGTTGTAGGATAATTAATGTTATTGGTTTTTGAGTATTCTTTAAGAGATCCATTATTAATAAGTGTGAAATTAAGTATATCCTTATGCTGCTCAGGTAGTTTGTCTATATATTTATAAAGGTTTTTTGCTAGTATACTTTCAGTAACTTGTACATCTACTGGTTCATTATTTGATGGTAGGACATGCTCCAAGGTTCCATTTAATATTAATGCCTCAGAGCCTTCACATGAGCTTCTATTACAAGTCTTTTTTATTAGATAATTAATGTTGTTTTTAATTGCCATGATAGCATAAGCAACAAATCTCTTTTTATCTAAGTCATAAATCTTGATGCATTTTAGTAATGTAGCATAACATTCATGCTCTATATCAGAAAAGTCATATCCATGGATAAATGTTCTTTTTGAAATATTTAATATCATAGGTCTAAATTCTTTGAAAATAATTTCCTTAGATGATACATCTCCATTTTTAGCTTTAGCAACTAAAGATTTTATATAATTAAAATTCATAAAAAATTACCCCCTTTCTTAGTATATATGGTTTTAAGCCATATATTTTAATTGGAGGTGAAATTTCATGAAAGAAATTATATTAGCAATAGACATTGGACATAATGTTCCTTATGACACAGGAGCAGTGGGAATACGCAGGGAGGATGATCTAAATAGGTTGTTTGGAAATTCTTTAATAAGTAAGCTTAGGGAAAGAGGGATTAAGGTTGTGAATTGTACGCCTAATACTGCTAAAAGCCTTAATGATTCATTGTACCAAAGAGTAATTACAGCAAATAACTGCGGTGCAACATTGTTTGTATCAATACATCATAATGCATGCCCTGGTGTATATGGAGCAGAGGTTTTATGTATTAAAGATAACTACCAAGATGGATTATCAACAAAGGTAGGAGAAGCTATCTTAAATGAATTAGCTGCACTTGGACTTAAGAACAGAGGTATAAAGTATAGAAGGGACTTATATGTTATTAATAATACTTCAATGCCTGCATTAATTGTTGAATGTGCCTTTGTTGACAGTGGCTTGGATAGGGCAAACTATAATCCAGAAAAGAGTGCAGCTGCAATATACAAAGGAATATGCACAGCCCTTGCTTTAACAGAAAATCAAAAACCTAGTACAGATGATAAAGAATATTATATTGTTAAATATGGAGATACATTATGGGGAATAAGTAGAAGATTTAACATTACTGTAGATAAGTTAGTAGCACTAAATAATATAGCAAATAGAAATTTAATTAATGTTGGACAGAAGTTGAGGGTAAAGTAAAACTAGGGTAGGTAAAAGGTTTATGTATAAAACTACGTAAGCCTTTTTTGTTGTTTAAGGGAATAAAATGATGATGGGGTTTATAAAATTTAGATTTATAAAGCAATATTAGTTTAAGCTTATGCTAGAAAAAAATATGCAATGTAAGTAAGGGTAAATGTTAAATGGGAAATAAATTGTCGTCAACGCAATACCTTAGTAGATACGGCTGAGGTTAATTTTAAATAGTTATGAAAGTATAAGAATTATAGTTAGATAAAAAAATATGGAAAATAAATCCTTATAAAGATATAATTAAATTAATAGTTATGTTTGGAGGGGTTGTATGTACACACATCAAGAGGAACGTTCAGTAGAAGAGATTTGTTATAAAACTAATCATATAGATAAGGTAATAGAAAGTATTGATAATTCATTTAAAAAATATTTTGATAAATTTATTATGCTACAAGCTGGAAGAATAGCATCGGAAGAGGAAATTAAAAAATTAGCTGAAAAGTTTGGTGTTGAAAATGTGAAAGTAAAAAAGAACATAGATATTACTAAAAATTTTAAAAATATTCTTGTAGAGTCTGTAGAGGATTTTGAAAAGGATAGAAAGAAATATAAAGCAATATTTGATGAAGAATCACTTGAGGAGTACGAGGATGATCCACAGTACTTTAAATCTACTGTATTAAAAAATGAATGTCCTATTATTCACTCTACAATACACAATAAAAGGGCAAAGGAGCTAGATAAATATAGATACGAGTTCAGCATTGCAAAGTCACAGGAATTATTAAGTGTAGTAAGTAATTTATATAATTTTGCAGAACAATATATCAATAATTATTATGATGAGAATTTGTATGATAATGTTGTAAAATATGAAGATTTAAAAATTAGCTTATTAGATACAGATGACTATACTGTATATGGTGTAATTGGAGGTGGAATAAAAAGTCACATGCTTTATAAGGTTTATCCTGCAACATTTCCTAATAGAAGTAGAGATGCAATATGGGCGTTATGGTATTTAACTGATAAGAAAAAATTTGATTGTAAGCAAGATTCAGAGTTTTTAATGATTGATATTCATAAAAATATAACGCAACAAAATTATTTCTATCCATATGAATTGTTTGTTTTTTATGCTCATCATATTTTTAAATTAATTAATCAAAAAGCTAGAGAGAATTGTGTATATATAGATTTAAATTATAGATATGTTATTGTTGATGCATTTTTAAGTTTTGTTGCTAATGAACATAAAGATGAAATTGATTTTTTAAGACAGCAAATAAGAGAGGGAGTATACGGATATGCATAATATAGATTTGAAGTTTAAGGAATACTTTCCACAATTAGAAAATCAATTTAAGTTAAAAGATTTTCAAAAACAGGTAATTGAGAATGTTATAGAAAAGGGAAATACACTATGTATTATGCCGACAGGCGGAGGTAAATCATTAATATATTGGATGTCTGGATTAGTTCTTGGAGGAATAACAGTAGTAATTTCACCATTAATTGCTCTAATAAATGAACAGTCAGAAAAGATTAGTCAACAGGGACTTGATGTACTTACTATTCATGGAGGCGTAGATTCAGCAAAACAAGCAAAGATATTAAGGGATTTTGCAAATAAAAAGTTTAATCCAAAATTCATTTTTGTAAGTCCAGAAAAGATAGCGACTGATGGATTATTTGAATATTGTTTAGAGTGTAGAAAAGATGATATTACAATGTTTGCTATAGATGAGGTTCATTGTGTAAGTCAGTGGGGTACAAACTTTAGACCTTTTTATAAAAGAATCCCTGATTTTATTAATAGAGTTTTTGAAATAGAAAGAAGGCCTAAAATTTTAGCGTTAACGGCAACATTAAATCCAAAAGAAGTAATAGATATTTGTAATGAGTTTGAAATATCTAAATCTAATATTATTAGAGATAATTTCCTTATGAGAAAAGAGATATCATTAAAAGTTCTTAAATTTAATAATGAAAATGAAAAAGAAGATAAGTTGTGGGATTTATTGAAGATTCACTGTAATGGAAAAATTCTTGTTTATGTATATAGAATTGCTAGTCAACGTGGAGTAGAAAATTTAGCGGAAAAAGCTAGTGAGAAAGGATATAAAGCAGTTTGTTTTCACGGGGATATGAGTTCCGAATATAGAAAAGAGATTGTAGATAAGTTTAAAAATAATGAGATTAATGTTATTTTTGCCACCAATGCTTTTGGAATGGGAATAGATATCCCTGATATTAGAACTGTAATACATTATATGATTCCAGAATCCGTAGAGCAGTATTATCAAGAAGTTGGTAGAGCTGCAAGAGATGGAAAATCAGCTAATGCTTATTTACTTTATACTAATAAAAATATTGATGTTAAAAGAAAATATTTTATTGATGGAGCATTTCCTAAAAAAGAAAAACTAGTAGATTCATATGAAAAAGCAACTAAGGGTAAGATTGGATTGCAGACAGTATCTTATTTTGAGGATGAGGATGTACAAGTTTGTTTTCCGTATTTTTTAAATAGTGAGATGTTTGAAATTAAATGTAAGGGTTTTTCAGATTTTAAAGGTATTTCAAAAGTTGAAAATAAAGAGTTAGAAGATATTATAGCAAGTAGTAAAACAAGGAATTTGATAACTACTGTGAAAAAATCTAAAAAAGATGTTAAGTTCATAGTAGATTTAACTTATAAAAGTTTCTTGAATGATGAGATTAAATTATCAAAGCCATTAGATAGGAGACTTATTATAGATATTAACACACCTATGCTTACAGGGGATAATATAAAAGATATAGAAAGATCTATTAAGGAGAAGAGGGAATATAAGCATGGACTTTTAGATTACTTAGTTCATTTAGTTGATGGAGAGATAGTTTCTAATGAACTTCATCAAGAAATAGGTAGGTATTTGGGAGTTGATAAGCATATACTAGGAAGGATTTACTCTACAACAAAAGGTGATTTAGTTCGTAGTAAATCAGAGGTAATTATAGCAAACCTATTATATCAATATGGTATAGATTATGAGTATGAATCAAAACTTAAATATGAGCAGGATAAACCTGCAATTGAGCCAGATTTTACAATTATACTTTCTAATGGGGAAAAAATTTATTGGGAACATCTTGGAATGTTAGGTTTAGAAGGATATGATAATAGATGGATTAAAAAACAAGAAATTTATAATAAATATTTTTCAGGAAAGCTTGTGGTTACTTATGAGGGAGCAACCATAACTGAAAGTGCACTTGATATAATAAATGATATATTAGAAGATAGCACAAAATTTACAGAGCCTATTATAGAATAACCAAGGAGGTGTTTATGTGGCAATAGTGCAAGAAACATTTGATATTCCAGAAGATATTATGGCAAAAATTCTTACTGGAGAGTATAGAAGAATCGGTGGGGTGGTTCGATATGCGGTAGGACCTCAAAAAGGTCAAATTAAGAAATTTCTTGAACCTGTGAATTTGAAAGCGGATATAGAGGCACAAGGAATTGGTGCAAAGGTTATCAATTTTGCTAAGAACAATAAGAAAGCTATTATTATAGTTGGTATTGGGACTGGTATAGCGGCAGCTGGAGTAGGAATATATAATAAAGTGAAAAATAGAGAGCCAAAGGTAGTTATAGAATTCAGAGTTGCATTAAAAACATATATTGATTCTATAAGAAAAGGTACGCTTGAGATTAAAATAATTGATAATCTTATGTGTAGCTTAAATGATATTAAAAATGATAAAAACTTTGAAAAAATTAAGATACAGCTTTCTACAGAGGAAATAAGTATTCTTATTAATAGTATTCATGAATACACTGAAAAATTAGCTAAAGATAATGTTATTGAATTGACAGATGAAGAAAAACTAATCACATCAAATGCAAATAGAGATATACTCAATTTACAGGATTATCTTAAAGTGCAGAGAAGAATTTTCGAGGCGGCATAAAATAACAATACCATCAAGAGCAGTACGGTATCTTTAGTTGATCGTTCAACGACTAATAAATTAAAGTAAAACTGAGGTGGATAAAAGGTTTATGTATTAAGGTACGTAAGCCTTTTTTGTTGTTTAAGGGAATAAAATGATGATGGGATTTATAAAATTTAGGTTTGTAGAACAATATTAGTTTAAGGTAAATAGTTTATAGAACTATTTAAGCAAACACAGGTGACTATAAAGCTTTAGTGTTTTAATAAATGGAGAAATATATGGTAGAATATGTTCATGAAATTAGTTGATTTATAGACTGACTAAATAATAGTTTTAAATAATCCATAAGTAACAGTATTAACAGAGAAGCAAAAATATAAAAGGATAATAAGTAAATTGAAAATATTTATCAATTTAAATAAAGTGAATTAGTCAAATGATTCAAAAAAGCATCATTGGATTGTGTTATAATTATTTTAGAAAATTATTGAAAAGATAAATATACTAGGATTTTAGGAGGAATCAGTATGGATTGGATTATTAAACCGAATTGGAATGTTTTTAGAGCAAAATTTAGTGATAATCCACAAAACAACTTTGAGTGGTTTTGTTATTTACTTTTTTGCAAAGAATACAAGCAAGAAAAAGGAATATTTAGATATAAAAATCAGTCTGCTATTGAAACAAACACCATATCTGTAGGAAATGAAATTATAGGGTGGCAAGCTAAATTTTATGATACTACTTTATCAAGTAATAAGACTAAGTTAATAGAAACATTGGAATCTGCAAAGAGGAATTATAAAGGCATAAATAAGTTAATCTTTTATACTAATCAAGAGTGGGGACAATGTCATGATAAGAATGACCCTAAAGAGAATGATACTAAAGCTAAGAAAGAAGTAGAAGATAAGGCTAAAGAATTAGGGATTGATTTAATGTGGTATACAGCTAGCTTTTTTGAGTCGCCATTTGTGGTTGAAGGTAATAAAGAAATAGCAAAGCATTTTTTTACATTAGAAGAAAGTATTATAGATAGAATAAATAAGAAAATTATACCTAGAGTAAGTGAGTTAAATGAGCAGTATAAGAATACTTTTAGAGGAATAAAAGGAACTTTTATAAATAGACCAGAAATAGATAAATGTATTGAAGATATTAAACTAGATAAATCACTTATTATACATGGTAAGGCTGGGCAGGGAAAGAGTGGATGTACTCAAGGGGTAATAGAGTACTGTGAAACAGAAGATATTCCGTATGTTGCAATTAAATTGGATAATAGAATGCCAGAACAAAATGCAGATAAGTGGGGAGAAGAGCTAGGTTTAACAACATCAATTCCTATGGCTTTGAATATGCTTTGCGAAAATAAAAGAGGAGTTATTATACTAGATCAATTAGATGCATTACGTTGGACGAATGTGCATTCAAGGCAAGCTTTAATTACATGTACAGAAGTAATAAAGAGAGTAGAAGAAATTAATTTAAATAGAGATAATAAGATATCTATTATTTTTGTATGTAGAACTTATGATTATGAGAATGATCCTAATATTAAGGCTCTATTTAATAGCAATAATAATGAACAAAATAAAGAAAAACCAGGTATAGAGTGGAATGAAATTATAGTTGGAGAGTTGTCAGAAGATGTTGTTAGGGAGATTGTTGGATTTAGGTATGATAAATTATCGTACAAAATGAAAAAAGTACTTAGTATTGCTAGCAATCTTTATATATGGGAACATTTAGAGCAAGAGAGTATGTACGATGACTATTCAACTGCTAATCAATTAATTCAGAAATGGTGGGAACAAATAAAGAAAAATTGCACAGAAAATTTAATTGATGAAGTAGAAGTTGAGGATACTAAATCTGCACTTATAAGTAAGATTAATACTTTAGGAAAATTACATATAAGTATTAAACTTTTAAGAGCGTTAAAAGTAACAGAAAGAAGTTTAACGTATTTAAGCTTAAATGGTTTTATAGTCAAGAATAGTAATAGCATTTCATTTGCACATCAGAGTATTTCAGATTATTTTTTGGCACAGGAAATGTTGAAGAGATATTTTGAAGGAGAAGATATTATAAATATAATAGGTGATAAGCACAAACAAACTCCTCAAAAAAGGTATCAAATTCAAATGCTATTACAGGATATACAGACAATAGATGAAGAAGAATTTATTAAAGTTGGAATACAAATGATGAAATCAAAAGAGATTAGGTTTTATGTTAAATATGTATTTTTTGAAGTTATTGGACAAGTTACTACTATAAGTGAGGACACTAAAAATTTTATTTTAGAATATTATGATGATTATGAGTATGGAGACCATATTATAGACGGCATAATTTTAGGACATGCAGTATTTGTGCAACTATTACTTGATAATGGTATTTTAGATAAATGGATGTCTTTAGATGACAAAAAGGATATGGCTATAAAATTATTGCAAAGTATAAGTCCTAAGTATAGGACGGAAGAGATAGAGTTTATAAAAAGACATTTATTTAGATCAATGGATGATGATCAAAAGTTTAGTAGATGCTTTTCTTTTAGGATTTATGATGATACAGATGAAATGTTTAAGTTAAGACTAACATTCTATGAGAGGTATCCTAATGCTATTGATAGATATATTGATTTTAAAGAATTATTTATTAAATGCGAAGTAAGAGCTTTGAGAATATTTGAATTTGCATTAAAAAATGGGTTGAAAGGACATGGAATATATCGGGAAGATCAAAGTTTCTTAGATAAGGATAGTGAAGTATTAATAGAAAATGTAGAGTTGATATTGGATACATTATTAGTATATATTCCACAGGATGACGAAGCATGGTACTCTAAATGGAATGCTAGAGAGTCTTATAATCAAGGACTGGAACGAGCTTGTGTTGAAATAATAAAAAAGGCAAATATGGTTTTAATAAAGAGAAATCCAGAAGAGTTCATAAGTAGATATAAGCACTATTTTAATAAAGGATACAATGTGTACAATGAAATTATATTAGATGGATTAAAGAAGTTTCCTACAGAGCTAAGTAATTTAGTAATCAATTGTTTATATGAGAATTTTGATAATATCATTTTTGATAAGAGTAGTGCTAGAAAAAATAAGCTTGATATGGTAAAGGATGTTATAGAGGTACATTCTAGCTGGTGTGATAATGAAAAATACTTAAAACTGGAAGAAAAAATTATATACTATATAGATCCAAGAGCAAAGGAGTGGTATAAAAGACGGATAGAGTTTAATAGAGATAAAAGCAATAATAAAAAGGTATACTGGAGTTTTTGGGGAGATTTACAAATAATACTTCTTCCTGCATTACCTAAAGATAGAATATCATTAAAAGCAAAAAGTTTATTAGAGGTTCTTAAACGTCGTAATAGTAGTTTTCAAGAAAGTAATATATATAATAAAAATAGTGGACATTCCGGAAGTGTCTATTCACCTATAGCAGGTAAAAAGTTGAGCAATAAGGAGTGGAAACAAATCCTAAATAATCCTAAATTGAGACTTAGAGATAGAAGGTCCCGATGGGTGGAAATAAAAGGAGGATTTGTTGAAAGTTCAATAGAAGAATTTGCAAATGAATTAAGAGATGCTGTTAGTAAAGAGCCGGAAAGGTTTATCAATTTGATATTAGATAACAGCTTTAGTATAAATGATATTTATGTAGATGCGCTTTTTAGTGGAATTACCTATAGTGAAAAATTGGAAGAGGTTAATAATGAAATATTAGAAAGATTGATATTAACATATAAATATGATTATGAGGGATATAGGGCAAGGTATATTTGTGATATTGTAAGTAAGAAGGATAATGGAGAATGGTCATACGAGATACTAGATATACTTAAGGATATTGCTTTAAATCATATTAACCCTAAAATTGATGAACCTAATGTGACATCACCAGATGATAAGGAAATGAAATCATTTAATATGTTAATTAGCAATGCGTTAAATTGTGTTAGGGGAAGTGCGGCATCAGCTATAGGAAAGCTTTTATGGGATGATAAAACATTATTTGAGTACTTTGAGGATAGCATTATACAGCTATGCCAAGATGAAAATCCTGCAGTAAGGTTAGCAACATTAGATATTCTATTTCCTGTATATAATATTAATAGAGAGTGGGCGATAGAGAAAATAATAAACATATTAAAAAGTGACTATAGGCTTGCGGGATATATAGGTATGAAGCAAATGTTTTTTTTAACTCACAATGATAAGCAAGATGAGATAGAAAATATCATACTAAAATGTTTCTATGAAGAAGATAAGGATTTAATGAAAATGGGTGCATATACTTTAGCCGAAATGTATATTGTAAAAAATAGATTTACAGAGGTAGTAGAAAATGTGGAAAGTTTAAATCAAGAACAAGTTAAGTATATACTTGAAATGGTTATAATTTATTTTAATAAGGAAGAATACAATGAATTAGCTAAGAAGTTGATTATGAAGTATATAAAACTAGACTTGGATTTAGAGTTTCCAATAAGCAGAATTTTTTATGATAATTTAATAGATATAGAGCGAGATGAAGAATTTTTAAAAAATCTAGTATCTTTTAAAAGCAGTAAGAAAATAGTAAGTGCTTTTGTACGTTATTTAGAAAAATGTAATAAACCTATTATTGCATATAAAGATGTTATTTTTGCTATGAGTTATAATATAATTGAGAATAATATTGATTCAGAAGGTTATATTTATGGACTAAATGAAGAAATATCTAAACTTATAATAGGACTATATGATGAAGCATCAGAAGAAAAAAATGAAGAGATAAATGCTATAGCTAACGAATGTCTACACATTTGGGATTTAATGTTTGAAAAGAGAATAGGAGCTGCTCGAATATTAACTTCTAAGATGTTAGATAGATAAAAAATAAATATTCACTTAACAAGTGGTTATAAAAAATATTTATGGATATTTAATGCAGATAATAATTAAAAAAGATAGTAAAATGTATAATCAATTTTATTTTTTTAGATTTAGCAATTATACTTAAGCATATTAAGTAAACATAGCTATTAAACAATATTTGCAGTATAATATAGTGGTATTCGAATTATAGTTAAGTAATGTTATAATTATGAATAGCTATATTATAAATGAAGATATAATTTCTAATTCATTATCTTTATTTATGATTTTCATAATAAATAATAGAAATAAAATGAAAAGAGGCAATATTATGATGAATAAAACAACATCACAAGATGTTATAAAGATAGTTTGGAAAGCTTGTGATACCTTTAGAGGTACTATGGATAGTTCTAAGTATAAAGATTACATATTAACAATGCTATTTGTAAAATACGTATCAGATTTTTATAAAGAAAAGTTAGAAGAATTAAAAGCTAAGTTTGGGGATAATGAAGATAGAATTCAAAAGAGTTTAAAGAGAGAAAAATTTCAATTAGATCCTACATGTACATTTGATGTTATATATGAAAATAGAAATGCTGAAGATATTGGTGAAATAATAAATAAAATATTAATGAGAATTGAAGATGATAACAAGGAAAAGCTTGAAGGTATCTTTAGAAATATAGATTTTAACTCAGAAGCAGAGCTTGGTAGAACTAAGGAGAGAAATGCGGCATTAAAGCATTTAATAGAAGACTTTGCAGATGATTCACTTGACTTAAGACCAAGTATGTTAGGTGGTAGTGATGTTATTGGAGATGCATATGAATTCCTAATAGCTAACTTTGCATCAGATGCAGGTAAGAAAGGGGGAGAGTTTTATACCCCAAGCGAAGTTTCAACATTACTTGCAAAGCTTGTTGGAGCTAAAGATGGCGATAGAATATATGACCCAACATGTGGATCAGGCTCACTACTTATAAAAGCAGCTAAAGAAGTAGGGACACAAAACTTTAGATTATATGGTCAAGAAAGAAATGGTCAAACACAAGCCTTAGCTAAAATGAATATGTTCTTACATGAAATAAATGATGCTGTTATAGAATGGGGAGACACATTAAGAAATCCACTTCATTTAGAAAATGAAAGATTAATGAAGTTTGATAAAATAGTTTCTAACCCACCATTCTCATTAGATAAATGGGGAGCAGAAGACTTAAAAGATGATACTTATGGAAGATTTAGTATGGGATTACCTCCAAAGTCAAAAGGTGATTTTGCATTTGTTTCTCATATTTTAGCATCATTAAATGAAAATGGTACAGCAGGAATAATACTTCCTCATGGAGTGCTATTTAGAGCTGCTAGTGAAGGGAAAATAAGAAAGCAAATAATTGAAAATAACTGGCTAGATGCAGTAGTAGGTTTACCAGAAAATTTATTCTTTGGGACAGGAATACCAGCTTGTATATTAATTTTTAAGAAAAACAAAGTTGATAACAATGTAGTATTTATTGATGCAAGTAATGAATTTGATAAAGGTAAAAATCAAAATGTGTTAAGAGACGAAGATATTAAAAAAATATTAGAAGCTTATATAGATAGAAAAGAAGTAGAGAAATATTGTCATATAGCTAGTTTTGATGAAATAAAAGAAAATGATTTTAATTTAAATATTCCTAGGTATATTGATACTTTTGAGGAAGAAGAAAAGGTAAATCTTAAAGTAATTGAGGAAGAAATGAAAAAAATAGAATTAGACCTTAAAGATACGGGTATAAAAATGAAAAAGTATCTAGATGAATTAGGGTTATAGAGAGGTATGTAATGATTAAGGAAAAATCAAATAAGGTAGATAACTCTATACCAAATGGTTGGATAGTACCAATCGGATGGAAGTTGGAAAAATTTAAAGATATCACAGATATATTAAAATGTGGAATTGCAAGTACACCTACATATGTAGAAAAAGGAGTTCCATTTTTGTCTTCACAAAATGTAAAAGAAAATAGGATTAATTTAGAGAAGTATAATTATATTTCAGAGGAATATCATGAGTTTTTAACTAAGAATAATAAGCCAAAGAAGGGAGATATATTATATACAAGAGTTGGAGCAAATTTTGGATTAGCTGCAGTATCTAATTTAGATTTTGAATATAGTATATATGTAAGTTTAACTCATATCAGAATGAAAGAAGGTTATAATAGTACATTTTATTCTTACATGTTAAATTCAGATAGGTATAGAAATTTAGCTAGGAGAAGTGTTTTTCAAGGTGGTGGGGTGCCAAATTTAAATGTCAAAATAGTAGAAAACTTTAATATGTTAATACCACCATTAAAAGAACAAGAAAAAATAGCAGAAATTCTTTCAACTTGGGATTCAGCTATAGAAAAACAAGAGCAACTTATTGAAAAGAAAAAAGAGTTTAAAAAAGGATTAATGCAAAGACTTTTAAGTGGAGAAGTTAGATTCAAAGAGTTTACTGATAAATGGAAACCATTAATGATAAAAGATATTGCTAATTCAATTAGTGAATTAAATAAAGCAGATGAAGAATTGATAGTATTATCATGTACAAAATATGATGGATTAGTAGAGTCTTTAAAATATTTTGGTAAGCAAATGTTTAGTGATGATACATCTAAATATAAAAAAATATGGAAAAATGATTTTGCATATGCAACAAATCATATTGAAGAAGGTTCAATTGGAGTACAAAGGATTTGTGATGTTGGATTAGTAAGTCCTATGTATACTGTTTTTAGAGTTGATGATGAAATAGTTGATATTGATTATTTATTCTATTTGTTAAAGACTGAAAGATATATTTCAATATATAAGTCAAGGATGTGCGCTTCTGTAGATAGAAGAGGTAGTTTGAGATGGCCAGAATTTTCAAAAATAAAATTGATACTTCCATCTATAGAAGAACAAAAGAGAATAACAGAAGTATTAAAATCAGCTGATAAAGAAATAGAATTATTAGAAAAAGAATTAGAAGCCTTAAAGCTACAAAAGAAAGGTTTAATGCAAAGATTATTAACTGGTGAAGTTAGAGTTAAGGTTTAAATATACGGGAGTAAATAATATATGAAAAAATGGTTATTTCCATGCAATTTAAGTAAGTATGATATATTAGGTAGTTTTTTAAAAAATGGTTTTGTTGATTATGGAACCAATTTAAATATTGCAGAAGGCGATGAAGTATTTATATATACAGGTGCTCCATATAGTGCAATATTTTTAAAATGTAGGGTTAGAGCAATATTAAAATCACAGGAGACTATAGATGATAGTGAGTTTAATTTATCGGATAATTCTTTTAAAGAGAAATCAAAATATGTTAGATTAGTACCAATAAAAAATTACTTAAATAAAATAGACTTAGTTAATCATATTAAATTACAAGAAAAGGGACTTAAGGGATTTAGTTTTCAAGTTGAGATATCAAGTGAGGTTGGTAAATATTTAGATAGTATATAGCATAATTAGGTAGAGGTATTTAATCTCTACCTATTATTTTGTATAATTATACTATAATGTAAAATAAATTAGGGGGACATTACATGGATAATCCATTTTTAGAAGAGTTTGATCAAAAAAATGTTATAGAATTACTTAAAAATATGGGATATATATATCTTTCACCAGAGGAATGTAATGCTGCTAGAGGTGAAAGACTTAAAGAAGTTATATTAAAAGACATAACAAGAAAACAGTTAATGGAAATGAATAGCTTTGAATATAAAGGCACAGTAAGAAAGTTTAGTTCTAGTAATATTAATAAAGCTATTGAAGCATTAGATATGCCATTAACTGAAGGTTTAATTAAGGTTAATGAAAAGATTTATGATGAACTTATTCTTAAGAAAAGCTTAGAAGAGTTTTTAGAAGATGGGACAAAGAAGAATTTTTCATTACAATACATAGATTGGGAAAATCCAAAAAATAATGTATTTCATTTTACGCAAGAATTTGTGGTAGAAAAACAAGATCAATCGACTAAGGAAAAAACTAAGAGACCAGATATAGTTCTATTTGTTAATGGTATTCCTTTTTGCGTAATTGAATTAAAGGCAAGTTCAGTATCTTTAAAGCAAGGTATTTCTCAAATGATAGGAAATCAAAAGAAAGAGAATATTCCACAACTTTTTAAATATGTTCAATTAGTATTAGCAGGTAATACTAGAGAAGTTAGATACGCCACTACAGGAACACCAGCTAAGTTCTGGGCTGTATGGAAAGAGGAAGAAAGGCTCGATGTTGAATCTTTAGTTACAGGAAGATTGGCAACTGAGCTTGATAGAACAATTATATCTTTATTAAATTTAGATAGAGTTCTTGAAATAATTAGAGAATACACTTTATTTGATAATAATATTAAGAAGGTAGCAAGATATCAACAATACTTTGGAATTAAAAAGACATTAGAAAGAATTCAAACTTTTGATAATACAGGTAAAAGAAATGGTGGTCTTATTTGGCATACACAAGGAAGTGGTAAGTCATTAACTATGGTTATGCTTGCAAGAGCATTAAGAAGAAGAATAAGTAATGCAAAAATAATAATAGTTACTGATAGAAAAGAATTAGATTCACAAATTAAAAAGACATTTACTCAAAGTGGATTTAGTAATGATATTATACAAGCTGCAAGTGGAAGTCATTTAAATAGTCAATTATTAAGTAAGGAAAGCAAGATAATTACTACTATAATTAATAAGTTTGATAAAGTATTTAATGTAGGTTCAAAAATAGATGATCCTAATATATTTGTTCTTGTAGATGAATCTCACAGAACTCAAAATGGACAACTTCATGCAAAAATGAGAAAGGTTTTTCCAAGTGGTTGTTATATAGGATTTACAGGAACACCACTTATGAAGAAAGAAAAAAATTCATTTACTCAATTTGGGAAAGAAATTCATAGGTATACAATTAATCAAGCTGTAGATGATAAGGCAGTATTACCGTTATTATATGAAGGAAGATTAGTTGACCAATGGATTAGTGATGAAGCTGGCCTAGAAAGAAAGTTTGAAATGATTTCTAGAAACCTTAATGATGAACAAAAAGAAGATTTAAAACAAAAATGGGGAAGATTCCAAAAGGTTGCATCTTCAGAGAGAAGATTAGAAATGATTGCTTTAGATATAAACGAGCATTATAAAAATACATGGCAAGGTACAGGTTTTAAAGCTATGCTTGCAACCTCTTCAAAGTTTGAGGCTATAAGATATCATCAAATATTTGAAATGTATGGAGATGTTAAAACAGCATTTGTTATATCATCTGCTGATAACAGGGAAGGTAATGAAGATATTCATGATGAAAATAAACTATTAGTTCAAAAGGAACTAGAAAGAATAGTTAGAGAATACGGTAATCTTGATGATTATGAAACTAAAATTAAAGAAGAGTTTTGTGATGGTGATGATGTAGAAATTTTAATTGTAGTAGATAAATTACTAACAGGTTTTGATGCACCAGTAGCTGTTGGTCTATATGTTGATAAAGAGTTGAAAGAACATAAATTGTTACAAGCTATAGCAAGAGTTAATAGATTATATGAAGGTAAAGACTACGGATATATTATTGATTATAGAGGTCTTTTAGGTAACTTAGATAAAGCATTAACTTCATATAGTTCATTAGAAGGCTTTGATGAAGATGATATAAAGGGCGCAGTTATAGATATAAAGAAGCATTTAGATGAATTAAAAGCTAATTATTCATATTTAAAAGATATTTTTAATCCTATAAAAAACAAAGAGGATAAAGAAGAATACGAAATATATCTTGCAGATGAAAGTAAAAGACAAGATTTCTATGAAAGACTTAAGAATTATGCTAAGAGCTTAAATATATGTTTAGCTTCACAAGGTATATTAGATTTACTATCTAAACAAGAATTAGATAATTATAAGAAGGAATTAAAATTCTTTAGTAATTTAAGAAAAAGTGTAAGACTAAGATACCATGAAGAGGTTGACTTTGGTGAATATGAAGAGCAAATGCAAAAGTTATTAGATACTTATATAAGTGCAAATGAAGTTAATAGACTTACAAAGCTAGTTAATATATTTGATGATAAAAACTTTGATGAAGAGATTCAAAGAGTTCAAGGAAAAAGAGCAAAGGCAGATACAATAAGAAATGCAATAGATAAAGTTATTACTATGAAATATGATGAAAACCCAGCATATTATGAAAACTTAAAGGATAGAATAAATAGAGTTCTTGAAGAGTATAGGCAAAAGAGAATTTCAGAAGAAGAATATCTAAATAGTATGAATGACGTAATGAATGATATAAGAAACGGATCAGTGGAAGAAACATATCCAGGACCAATTGTTAATAATAGAAGTGCACAAGTTATTTATGATAACATCAAAGAAGATATATATGAACCAATAGTAGCTAAGGTTGCAGAAGAACAATCAGAATACATTGTTGCAAATACATCATTAGAATTTGATGAAATTATAAAAGGATATGCAGCAAAACCAGATTGGACTACAAATACAGATATTCATAATAAAATTAGTCAAGACTTAGAAGAGAAGCTTTGGGATATAGAAGATGAATATGGTGTATCTTTAGATACAGATAAAATATTAGAAAAAACAATAACAATATCTATTAGAAAATACGGAAATAGATAACTTATGATAAAGTTTAAATGTTTTTAATATAAGAATTAGTGAGTAAAGATGAAGTTATCATCTAGGAGAAAGCTATGAAAGAGAAAATTGAAATTCATAAAAAGAAAGTAAAGAATGTAACATTAAAAGTTAAAAGAGATGGAAGCATTCATTTAACAGTACCAGAAGCAGCTACAGATGATTATATAGAAAGAGTTATAGCTAATAAGAAAGAGTGGATAGAATCACAATTAAAACATTTTAATGAGAATTACCAGAAGCCAAAAGAAAAAGAAATGGTTAGTGGAGAAAGCTTTAAGTACCTTGGCAAGAACTATAGACTTAAGGTAATTGAATCTAAAGAGGAGTCTGTGAGGCTATACAGAGGCTATATTGAAATCTATGTTAAGGATAAAAATAATACTGCTAAAAAGCAAGAGCTACTTAAAAAGTGGTATCAAGAGAAAGCAAAAAAGAAGTTTGCAGAATTGGTACATGAATATGAAGGAGTAGTAAAGGAAGAGGTTAATAGTATTAGAGTTATAACAATGAAAACAAGATGGGGTAGCTGTAATGTTGAAAGTAGAAATATTAACCTTAATTTAGAATTAATTAAGAAACCACGTTATTGTATTGAATATGTAATACTTCATGAGTTAGCACACTTAAAGTATCCTAATCATAGTAAGCAGTTTTGGGAATATATGAGTGTTCATATGCCTAACTGGGAGTGGAGAAAGGATAAGTTGGAAGATATACAGTAAAAATTATAATAAGGATGTATTAATATGGCAGAAATAAAGTTCGAAATAAAAGAAACAGTTGGTATTATAGCCGAATCAGCAAAAGGATGGAAAAAGGAATTAAATTTAATTAGTTGGAATGGAAAAGAAGCTAAGTATGATTTAAGAGAATGGGCACCAGGACATGAGAAGATGGGGAAGGGTGTTACATTAAGCAGTGATGAATTGAAGGCATTAAAAGAGTTACTTAATATTGTTGAGTTATAAAATTATTAGTTAGTATTTATGTTTAATTTTAAATTGATAGTAAACTAATTAAAAAGGTCTCTAGATTTCAAAGATTACTTTGAAGCTAGGGACCTTTTATCAATTTGTATGTTATTTATATAGTGGTTAAATTTAAAACTAAATAAAATATTTAAAGTATGTACATGTAGGTAGAAAAAGTGTAAAAATTAAAAAAATATATGAATAGCAACCAAAATTACTACATAGGTATTAAATATAGTATTAATAAAGGGGATATTATTAGTATGAAAGCTGGAGTTACAAAAGAGTTTATTATAGGAGCAATGATAAAAGACGTATCAATAAAAGCTGCAATTTTTGATTTGATAGATAATTCTGTTGAAGCAGCAATTATAAATGGTGGTGTACGAGGGCATATTATATCAATTATAACAACTAATGATGAATTTAAAATATTTGATGATTGTGGTGGCTTTGAGCCGGATAAGATTAAGGATATATTTAATATTGGTTATAGAAGTGGTAGTTCAGGTTTTGGAATAGGTATGAAAAGGGCTATTATTAAGCTAGGGAATAAGGCTAATATTAATTCTTTTAATGCTAATAAATCTTTTAATATATATTTCGATATAAATAAGTGTAAAAATGCTGAATTAGATTTAAGTGTTAATGAAATTAAAAAAGAACCTAAAAGCTCATTTGGGTTAGAAATTTCAATTTTACAATTAAATAGTGAAGCCCAAAAATATTTTAAACGAGGGCAATGCAATGAACTTGGACAAGCTATTGCTAGAAGATATAGAAATTTTATAAGTAATGGATTAACAATAAAGTTAAATGGCGATAAGATTACTAAGTATAAAATTAAAGAAGAGGTAGATAAAATCTCGCCGATTTATAAAATTAATAAAAATGTAGAGGTGCAGATAAAATTGTACTCAAAAATTAGTTCGACAGAAGAAAGTGGTTGGGATGTGTTTATTAATAATAAATGTGTGTGTGAAAGAGAAAGATCTAATGAAATACAGTGGAATAGAATAAAAAAACAAAGTGGATATAGTTATAAAAGATTTGTTGGGGAAGTATTCATTACAGGGATAAATGTTAGGGAATTACCAGTTACTTCAACTAAGGATAGAATAGATTTTGAGTCAGATATAATGAGAGAAGTAATTAAATATATGTATAGATTTTTATCTATGAATAAAGATTTGTATAAGAAAAATGATGTAACGATACGATTTGATAAAGATATAGATGAAGTAGAGTTTTTAAAAGAGTATTTCGATGTAGCAACAGCGACAGATACAGGTAAGCGATCATTTGAAAAGGTTTATGGAGAGGCTAAAAAGAGAAAGAATACTAATGGAAATTGATTTAAGTAAAAGAATATAAATAGCTATGATAATAGTATTTAATAGAGAATAAGCGTTTGTTAAAGATAAGTTGTAACTTTACAAACGTTTATTAGATAATACTATGGCAAATTCATATAAGTAGATATTAGGCAGAACAAAAGAATGAATATTTTTGTACATTTTTTGTAGATTTATCTAGAGCAAAGATGATGGGTTATTTTACATTTTTATTGAAGAGATGACTACACTGATTTCAAGTTTTTTATATCTTTAAGTTAAGGAAAAGCTCTAACTATTATATGATTAGAGATTTTACGTTTAATATGTAATTATTATATAAACAACATAAGGGTTACTATTGGAGAGGATTACATAAAGCTGTCAAATCAATATTAAGAATCTTGGCTATCTCCTTTATAGTTTCAAGCTTAGGAATTCTAACCTCTTGTTTCCAATTATATACACTAGTAAAGCTTCGATTTAAGAATTTTGCAAATTCTCGTTGATCTAGATTTCTATCAAGTCTAAGACAGCTTAATTTTTGACCAAATGTATCTAATTCCATATTTTCTAGTATAATAGAGTTGAGATTTAAACGTATAGGTGAGAATATTATTGCAAAGGTTGCACTTTTGTACACACTGCACATGCAAAGCTTATGACAACTTATTATCCACTTGAAAAGCTTAGAAAGATTCCAGGTCTTGAATATGCTAAGTATGTTGATCCTTATGCTGGAAGTAAGGGTAATTCTATAAGATATTTATCTGTGGCACCAAGGACTAATGATATGAAGGTTATTGGAGTAGATAATCTTTTGTGTGCAGGTGAAAAAGCAGGGTTATTTGTTGGTCATACTGAAGCATGATATTCTAAAGTGCGATGAATATTACACATATAGATAATTATATAGTGTAATTAATATATTCTTTTTCATAGGGTTTATTATCTAGTCAGAAGAAATTCTGACTTTTTTGCTTTAATAATTTAACAAAAAAAATTTTTAAATTTATATTTCCTTAACATTTCAATGGTAAAATTTAATTATTAAATGAAATCGGTTATATGGATTATGAAATATACCAAATGAGGTTAAAAAACTATACTTCTAGGGGGAATAGAAAGGTGGGGTTAAGTTATGGGGAATAATTTAGATATATTAAATAAGCTTATATTAGATAAAGAAATTAATAGAAGAGAAAGAGATATGATTATTGCATTAAAGGCATTTGATTTTGAAGATAGTAATATTATTTCTGTAGGATTACAGTCTTTATTAGATTATTTTTGTATTAAGAATAAGAAGTCTATTTATAGTGTTTTAAGAACATTGCAAGCTAAGAATTATATAAGAATTGAAAAGAAGTATGGAAAGAAAAATATATATGTGATAATAAAGGATTATTTATTATTTAATAATTCTGAAGAAAGTAGATACGCTGATGTACCTAGTAATTCACAGGATAGTTACACTGATGTATCTAGTTATGAAGAAAGTGGGTACACTGATGTATCTACAAGAGAAGAAGGTAGATACGCTGATGTACTTAGTAATGCACAGAATAGTTACATTGATGTATCTAGTTATGAAGAAAGTGGGTACACTGATGTATCTACAAGAGAAGAAGGTAGATACGCTGATATGCCTAGTAATGAACAGGATAGTTACACTGTTGCACCTAGTTATGAACAGGATAGTTACACTGTTGCACCTAGTTATGAAGAAAGTAGTTACACTGATGTATCTACAAGGGAAGAAGGTAGATACGCTGATGTACCTAGTAATGCACAGAATAGGTACATTGATGTATCTAGTTATGAAGAAAGTGGATACACTGATGTATCTACAAAGGAAGAAGATAGATACGCTGATGTAACTGGTAATGAACAGAGTAGGTACATTGATGTATCTAGTTATGAAGAAAGTAGGTACACTGATGTATCTAGTGATTACCAAGGTAGATACGATAATGTATCTACTTCACATAATATATATAATAATATATATATAATTAATAATAAAATATATATAAATATAATTAATTATTGGAATAGTAAGAGAATAGGTAAAGTTGTTAGTTTAAATATTAAGATTATAGACAGTATAAATAAGGCTATGGCTAAATATAGCTTTGATGAAATTAAAAAAGCAATTGATAATTACGCTAATGTTTATAATAGCGATTATTTTTATGACTTTCAGTGGCACTTGCCATACTTTTTAACTAGGAATAATGCCATAGGAAAGTTTGTTGATAATGGAGATATATGGCTGAGATATAAGCAAAAATACTCAATGCTTTATTAAAAATAGTGGGTTTAATAAAATTTACAATTAGGATATAATAATAGATAGCTTAAAAACAGATAAAAGGAAGTGAAAATATGAATTTAAAACCATTACCAATAGGTGTAGATAATTTTAAGGATATAAGATTAAATAATTATTATTATGTAGATAAAACATTACTAATAAAGGATATTCTAGATAGTAAGGCAAAAGTGAATTTATTTACTAGGCCAAGAAGATTTGGTAAGACTTTAAATATTAGCATGATACAATACTTCTTTGAAAATGGTAAGGGTGATAATTCATATTTATTCAATAAACTTAACATAATGAATGAAGGTGAAAAGTACAAATCACATATGGGACAATATCCTGTTATAAATCTTTCTTTAAAATCAGCCAAGCAACCTAATTACGAATTAGCATATGATTGTCTTGTAAATGAGATTATTGAAGAGTTTAAAAGACATGATTATGTATTAAATTCAGAAAAGCTTCATTATGAAAAAGAAGATTATTTAAATATTATTAATAAGAAAGATAATAAAGGTAATATGGTAACAGCATTAAAGTTTTTATCAAGATGCCTTGAGAAGTACCATAATAAAAAGGTTATTATTTTAATAGATGAATATGATGTTCCAATAGAAAACTCATATTTTAAAGGATTTTACAATGAAATGATAGATTTTTTAAGATCACTTTTTGAATCTGCATTAAAGACAAATGAATATTTAGAGTTTGCAATTATGACAGGATGCCTATATGCAAATAAGGAAACTCCTATTCCTAATGTCATAGGAGTAAGCGATTCACACAAAAGACAAGCTTTTGGTTCACTGCTTAAAGAAAGTATTTTTACTGGATTAAATAACTTAAATATTATTTCTATATTAAATACCCACTATGATGAGTATTTTGGTTTTACAGAAAATGAAGTAATTGATATGCTTAAATATTATGGATTTGAAGATAAAGAAGATATTATAAAGAAATGGTACAATGGATATCTTTTTGGTGAATGTAATGTTTATAATCCATGGAGTGTTGATAAATTTATATATGATTTAACAGGAACTATTAATGCACTACCAATATCATATTGGGCAAATACAAGCTCTAATAGTATTGTAAAATCATTAATAGAAAAAGCAGATGATGATACAAAGGCACAAATTGAAGAACTTGTAGCAGGTAAAACAATAGAAAAGGTTATTCATGAAGATATAACATATGCAGATATTGACTCATCTATGGATAATTTATGGAATTTCTTGTTTTTTACAGGATACTTAAAGAAAGTAAGTGTAAGGATGAATGAAGATAATGAAATACTTATTACTTTAGCTATTCCAAATGAAGAAATAAGATTAATTTATAAAAATACAATTTTAAATTGGTTTGATGAAGGAATAAAATCTAAGGATTTATCTAAAATGTATGAAGCTATGTTAGGCGGAGATACTTTAACTTTTGAGAATGAATTAGTGGATCTTTTAACTGAAAGTATAAGTTTCTATGATGCATATGAAAACTTTTATCATGGATTCTTACTAGGAACTTTAGTTAACCTTAGGAGATATATAATTAAATCAAACAGAGAAACAGGAAAAGGTAGAAGTGATATTATTATTAAATATCCTAATAGGCGAGGAGCAGCTGTTATTTTAGAGCTAAAAGTGGCAAAAAACTTTAAAGAAATGTCAGATAAATGTGATGAGGCTTTAAATCAAATAGAAGAAAAACAGTATGATGCAGAATTATTAGAAGAAGGATATACTAATATAGTTAAGTATGGAATTACTTTTTATAAAAAGGATTGTATGATTAAAAAATATTAAATATAAATTTATTCTAAGAAATTATTTGAGACTCAAATAAAAATATAGTATTTATTAAATCAAAATAATATAAATAACCTTTCAATTAAATTCAATGTTTAATAGTTTATTTATTTAGTCTATAATAAAGGATAAGAAGAAAGTGAAAGGTGTAAGATATAGGATGGTTAACGAAAAAACTTTTATAGATGCTTTAAATGAAACTAAGGATTTTAAAAATTCATTATATGCTGTTTTAAAACATAGCTTTTTATATCATTCAAATAAAATTGAAGGAAGTACATTTACAACAGAAGCATTGGCTTTATTATTAGATAAAAATGTTGTTGAAGGTAAGCATACTTTAGATGATGTACAAGAAACGGTTAATTCAAGTTATGTTTTTGATACAATTATAGAAACATTAGGAGAAAAGATAGATCATAAATTTCTTAAAAATATACATGCAAGTTTAATGTTTAATACTAGTATGCATGCAAAAGGATATGCAGGAATTTATAAAGTTATTCCCAATATGATTATAGGAACAAATGCAAAGATAGCTCAACCATTTGAAGTTGAAAGTAAACTAGATGAACTTTTAGAATGGTATTATTCATTAAATAAAATTACTTTAAAAGAGGTAGCTGAATTTCATTATAGATTTGAACTTATTCATCCATTCCAAGATGGTAATGGAAGAATAGGAAGGTTTATAATGTTAAAACAAATGTTAGAACAAAATTTAGAAGTGAAAATTATATCATGGGATACTGAAGATTTATACAGAAAATCACTTAATGAATGTAATGATTTAGACTTTTCACCTTTAGAAAAATATATATTATCATTAGATGATTTTAAAAATGAGTATTCCAATCTTTGGAAGTAGAAAATTTAATTTATGATTAATAGATTATAATATATTTATAAAACCATAAAATGCAGAGTAGGATAGTAAAAATCTAACTCTGCATTTTTATTTAAGTTGTAACATTTCAATAATAATTTAAATACAATATTATAATAATAATTTAGTTGTGGAGTAAAAATTATTTTGAAAAAAGATAATATTATAATACTTAAAGAAAATAATGAATCAATAGGGGAAGAGGCCTATAAGTCATTAGCAAGAGCATTAATTGATGTATATGGAGTTGAAGTTTGTAGATTGTTGATTGAAAAATTTAATGACGAAGAATATAAACATTAGTTAGAAGGAGTAATACAAAAATGAAAATTGCTATATATTCGAGAAAGTCAAAATTTACAGGAAAGGGAGACTCTATTGGTAATCAGATTGATAGATGTAAAGATTATATAAACTTTATATTTATGGAAGAAAAAAATATAGAAATAAAAATCTTTGAAGATGAAGGTTATAGTGGTAAAAATACAGATAGACCAGCATTTAAAAATATGATTCATATGATTAAGCTAAAAGAGTTAGATGCAGTTATAGTTTATCAACTTAATCGTCTTGGAAGAAAAGTTAAAGATATTTTAGAGACAATTGATATTTTTAAAGAATATAAATGTGCATTACACAGTGTTACAGAAAAAATAGATACTAGTAGTCCAATGGGAACTATGTTTATAACAATATTAGCAAGTATATCCCAGTTTGAAAGAGATGATTTAATACAACGTATTACAGATAATATGTACCTTTTAGCTAGAGATGGTAGGTGGCTTGGTGGTCAAGCTCCTTTGGGGTTTAATCATGTAAGGGAATCTTTTATAGATGGACATGGTAAGACTAGATATTATAGTTCATTAGTTATTAATGAGGAAGAAATAGATAAAGTAATACAGATGTTTAATCTTTATTTAGAGTTTGAATCAGTAAGTAGGGTTCATAAATATCTGCTTAAAAATAAGGTTAGGGGAAAAAAGGGGGGATATATTAATAAAAGTTCAATTATGAGTGTTCTTGTTAATCCAACTTATGCAATGTGCAATGAAGATATTGTTGAATTTTTAGAAGAGCAAGGTTTTATTGTAACTAAGCAAGAAATGGGAAAAGGAGTTTTAACGTATTGTAAAAGGACAAATGATAAAACAAGAAATAACCCAAAGCTTGCTGCAACATCAAAGCATGATGGTGTAATACCAGCTGAAAAGTGGATAAAGGTACAAGAATTAATAGCTAAAAACAGGACTAACAAACCTAATAGAGGTAATTCTAATGTTGCACTTTTAAGTGGTATATTACGTTGTAAGTGTGGATCTGTAATGAATGTAGTTAAGGCTCGTCAATTAAAGGATGGGACAAGGCCTTATTATTATGCATGTGGCATGAAAATAGATAGCAGTAATACAATTTGTAATATGAAAAATCTTAATGGGGAAATTGTTGATAAAAGGATTGTTGAAGAGGTAGTTGAATATGATTCTTCTAAAGTAATAAAAGAGTTGGATAAGATATTGAAAAATGATAGCTTAATAAATAATAATACTGAAGTAGATGAAATAAATAATACTATTCAACAACTAAAGAGTAAAAAGGGAAATATGTTTTTACAATTACAAACTTTAGATTCTAATCTAGATAAAGACATAATTTTAGAATATCAGCAAGTAATTAGGGATATTAATTTTCAAATTAAAGAATTAGAAGAATCATTAAATAGTGTAATACAAAAAAATGCTATTATTATAAATGAAGAAATAGATATTGAAAGTATAAGAAATAAAATAAATAATTTTCAAAGCACATTCGATATTTTGAATCATGCAGATAAAAAGAAAGTCTTGGGGAATATTTTCAAAAAAATTGTTTGGGATAGTGAATGTAATACAATAAGTATTACATACTCTAATAAAATATAGAAATGTTAGAGATGTCATGAAATGTGCAGAGTGGACTAAAAATTTCGCAGTTTATCCATCATACTGAAGCTATATGTACAGGTAGTTTAGCAGGTCATAATGCTATAAGGCTTATGATGGGAATGCCACTATTAATTTTACCTTCTTCTATAGCAATAGGTGATTTAATTTCTTTTGCTAATGAAAAAGTTGAAACTAGGGAAGGTAGAAAGGATAGATATACTTTTGCTGGGGCTAGCTATTTTAAGAGAATGCAAGAGTTAGGTCTTTATACTACTGATAAAGAGGAAATTAATGATAGAATTAAAAAGGTTAATTTAGATAATATATTTGAGCAAAAATTAGTATAAAGTATAAAGATAATAGGGGCTTAGGAGTAATTCTAAGTCTCTTTTTAATGAAGAGAAATAAATGATTAAATCTGTATACTATTGTTATAAAATTATGAAGAATAATATTATTATGTTATAGATTTGCAGAAAAAATAATGTTAAATTAATAGTATAAAAAATTTTTTTAAACATATTAGGGAGAGAGAAAATGGATATAAAAGAAAAAATGCATAATACAGAATTGTATTTGCCAGGAAATGAAGAATTAATGAAAGAGCAATTGGGGTATTTAAATCGATTATATGATTTTAATATGACACGCCCTACAGAACTAGAAAAGCGAGAAGCTATGTTAAAAGAAATGTTTGCTGAAATTGGTGAAGGATGTTATATTGAACCTCCATTTCATGCAAATTTTGGTGGTAAGCATGTTCACTTTGGAAAGAATATTTATGCAAATTTTAATCTCACATTAGTAGATGATACACATATTTATGTAGGAGATTATACTATGTTTGGCCCAAATGTAACTGTAGCTACAGCAGGACATCCCATATTACCAGAGCTTAGAAAAGAGGCTTATCAATATAATGCAGCTATTACTATAGGGAAGAATTGTTGGATTGGAGCTGGTGCAATTATTTTGCCAGGGATTACAATAGGAGATAATGTTGTAATTGGAGCCGGAAGTATTGTAACAAAGGATATTCCTTCTAATGTAGTTGCTGTAGGAAATCCATGTAAGGTGCTTCGTGAAGTTAATGAACATGATAAAAAATATTACTTTAAGAATCGTATGATTTCCAAAGAACTTTTAGAATAAAAGTTTTTATTTATGAGATAAATTTATTAATAGAAAAATTAAATAGAGTAATATAAGAGGAAAAGGAAGGGATAACCTTTCTTTTTCTCTTATTAAAAGAGGATAGAAGCAATCTATATTTAAATGTAGAATTTTAAGTGTAAATATTAAAAATGGGAGGAACACATATGCAAATATTATATTTTTTAATAGCTATTTTAGCAACAAGTATAGGAGCCACGGCTGGTATAGGTGGAGGAGTTATAATAAAACCTATATTAGACTTTTTAGGTGGGTATAATCTTGAAACTATAAATATGTTATCATCATTTACTGTATTTTCAATGGCTATAGTTTCTATAATTAAGCAAATTAGATATAAGTTTAAGTTAGAAATTAGAAAGACAGTACTTATAGGATTTGGATCTATTTTAGGGGGAATTTTAGGAGATTATATTTTAAATAAAATAATTGATATTGTGAATAATGATGCAAAAGTAATTATGTATCAAAATATAATTTTAGCAATACTGCTTATAGCTGTGTTTATATATATGAATAATAAAAATAATATGAAGCAGTTTAAAATAGAAAATAGCTTATTATGTATTATTATAGGTATGGGATTAGGAACAATATCTTCATTTTTAAGTATTGGGGGTGGACCTGTTAATGTTTGTGTATTAACTTTATTTTTCTCTATGAATGCTAAAGAAGCTGCTGTTAATTCGATACTAACAATTTTATTTTCGCAAGCTCCTAAGATATTTACTTCAATAGATAATGTATTTGCAGGACATTATGATTTAACTATGTTACCTGTAATGGTGACTGGAGGAATACTAGGTGGAATTATAGGTTCAAATTTAAATAAGAATATGAGTAATGAATTTATAGTAAGAGTATTAAATATGGTAATTTTATCTCTTGTATTATTAAATATATATAATGTATTAGGGGTATTTAGATAAATATATTAAAAGGGTGATTCATATCAGTGAATTAAATAGCTACATAAAAGATTTTAGTATTGACTTAGAGTAAACTCTAAGTTGTATGATGAATTTAATAAGAGAAAATTATCAACTCTTAGTATTCAATTTTATGCAAGGTAATAAGTATTAAATACTTAATTGTATAGGAGTATAAAAGGGAGGAAATGAATATATGAAAGATGTAATGATTTTAACTGGAGCAGGTCAGATTGGAATGGCCATTGCAAGAAGAATGGGTTATGGTAAAAAGATAATAATAGGAGATAAAAATTTTAAAAATGCAAAAAATATTGAAACTATTATGAATAATGCTGGATTTGATGTAGAAGCAATAGAAATAGATATATCATCAAGAATGTCTATTTTAAATTTAATTTCTGAGGCTAAAAAACATGGAGATATTACAATGTTTGTGAATGCAGCAGGAGTTTCGCCAAGTCAAGCATCAATTGAAACAATATTAAAGGTAGATTTATATGGAACTGCTGTTTTGCTAGAAGAAGTAGGGAAGGTTATAAAAGAAGGTGGTGTAGGAATTACTATTTCAAGTCAGTCAGGTCATCGTATGCCTGCTCTTAGTGTAGAAGTAGATGAACAACTTGCAATTACTCCTACAGAAGAATTGTTAAATCTTGAAGTACTTAAAGTAAATAACATTAAAGATACTCTCCATGCATATCAAATGGCAAAGCGTTGTAATGTAAAACGTGTAATGGCAGAAGCGGTGAATTGGGGGAGGAGAGGAGCAAGAATAAATTCTATCTCACCTGGAATAATTGTAACGCCACTTGCTATTGATGAATTTAATGGACCTAGGGGAGATTTTTATAAAAATATGTTTGCAAAGTGTCCAGCAGGACGTCCAGGTACTGCAGATGAGGTGGCAAATTTAGCAGAACTTTTACTGAGTCCACAAGGAGCATTTATTACTGGAGCAGATTTTCTTATTGATGGTGGAGCAACAGCATCATACTTTTATGGACCATTAAATCCAAAAAAATAATTTATTTACAATGCTTAAATATAGATGAATTTAAAATAATGCTTCCAGCAGCACTTAACTTGGGTGTTACTCCAATTGAAGTAAAAGAAATTGTATATCAGTCAGTTGCTTATCTTCGTATTGGAAGAGTATGTTTTTTGCACAAGGTGGATGCGAAGCACAATTAACTAGTCATGCAAAAGCAAATATAAGACTTGGAAATGATAAATTATTTTTAATAAAAATTATATCTCAATGTTTACCATTTATAGGGTATCCAAGAAGTTTGAATGCTTTAAGATATGTAAATAATGCAGTAGAGAATATGAAGGAAAAGTAAACTAAGTAGTTAATAAGCTTATTTTTAGGAGGCGTAGTAATGAGCAAAAAAGTATTAATTTTATCCTCAAGTCCACGAAAAGGTGGAAATTCAGATTTGCTTTGTGATGAATTTATGAGAGGGGCAAAAGAAAGCGGACATGATGTTGAAAAGATTTTTATAGCTGAGAAGAAAATAAATTATTGTACAGGATGTGGAGTCTGTAATTCTACACACAAATGTGTTCAAAATGATGATATGGCAGAGCTTCTTAATAAAATGATTTTAGCTGATACAATTGTTTTAGCAACACCTGTTTATTTTTATTCAATAGATGGACAATTGAAGACCCTTATTGATAGAACTGTAGCAAGGTATACTGAAATTTCAAATAAGGAATTTTATTATATTATGACTGCTGCTGATACAAATAAAAATATGCTTAATCGTACAGTAGAGACAATACGAGGATTTACAGAGGATTGTCTTTCAGGAGCAAAGGAAAAAGGGATAATTTATGGAACAGGGTCATGGGGAAAAGGAGAAATTAAAAATACTCAAGCATTTTCACAAGCTTATGAAATGGGAAAAAAATTATAAGAGTATATAGTATGAAAAAAGCTTATTTAAATATAAGTTAACTAATTTAAATATTTTTTTATTTAAGAAATCTTAGTTGAAAATAATCAATTAGGATTTCTTTTTATTTTATGCTTATTAACCAGAAAGAAACATACAATTATAGCACCTTTTTGTGAAATTTTACAAAAATATTTAAAGTAAAGAGAATATAATTCCAGTATATAGCAAAAACAAAAATAAACTTAAATATATTCTAATTAGTAAAATATTCAAAAGTGTGTAGTAGAAAATAAGGATATAAATTTTAAACGATTACAAAAAGCTTTTGTATAAATTATATGTTTTAGGGGGGAATACTTAATATGAAACTTAAAAAAATACTTACTTTAGCTTCTATACTATGTTTAAGTTTAAGCATAGTCTCATGCTCAACAAATACTGATTCTAAAAACAATTCACAAGGAGAAAGTGGTAAAAAACAACTTCGTTTTGCTATATGGGACTTAGAGCAAAAACCAGGATTTGAAGAAATTGTAACTAAATTTAATGAAGAGAATCCTGATATTAACGTTGTTATAGAAGTTACACCTTATAAAAATTATTTTACAACTTTAGATACTGCTGCTCAAGCAAATAATTTACCAGATATTTTCACAATTAATGCTCCAAATTTTTTGAAATATCAAGAAGGGGGAAAATTAATGGATTTATCAGAGTGTAATATTGATTTAAATGAATTTAATCAGGCAGTTACAGAAATTTATACAGTTGATAATAAAATATATGCATTACCTAGGGATTTTGATGCCATTGGAATGTTTTATAATAAAAAATTATTTAATGAGTTAGGGTTAGAACCACCTAAAACATATGATGAAATGATAGAAGTAGCTAAAAAATTAAAAGAAAATGATCCAAATATAATCCCTATTTTAATTCCTCATACAGATAATCAAGCAGGTTATTGGAATTTAGTTATTCAAGCAGGTGGAGAAATTGTAAATGAGGATGGCACAAGTGGATGGGATTCTTCAGAAGCGTTAGAAGCTATGAATTTTTATAATAATTTAGTTCAAGATGGATTAAGTATAAAACCAACTAAATTAGAGGGCATTGATAATATAACTTCAGTAGCAAATAAAAAAATAGGTATGTTTTACTCAGGGGTATGGACTACAGCAGAGGTATCACAATTATCTAATAAAGAGGATATAGATATTGCTCCACTTCCAACTAGTGGGAAAAATGATATTAGCTCTGTAATTCATGGCGTTGGAACAGCAGTAGCTGAAAACACTAAATATCCTGAAGAAGCCAAGAAATTTATTGAATTTATGGCAAGTGATGAGGCTAATAAAATTTTAGCAGAAAAATCAGGTGTTATGCCTGCTAAGAATGGCTTTGCAGATACACTATATAAGGCTAATAGTAATCTTACTGGTCTTAAAGATACAGTAGAAAGTGCTAGTAGAGGTGTTGGTTATTTTAAATCAGGAAAAACAGGATGGGATAGTAAAGAAGTTGAAATAATTACAAAAATGCTAAATGGAGATCTTACGCCAGAAGAAACAGTTAAAATGTTAGCTGATGAAGCTAATAAAATATTAAAATAGAAGCTAAATGAAGGCGGTTCATACAATAAATAATATTGTTTATTTAACTTAAGTTGGACTAGCCTTTATTTAAAACATTAGTATTTATGATTAAGTTTAGAAATGGAGTGAAATAGGTGAAAAAACAAGAAGCTATGTGGGGATATATTTTTATAGCACCAGCAGTTATAGGGTTATTAATATTTGCAGTTTGGCCAATATTACAAAGTTTTTTCTTGAGTTTACATGAGTGGATTGGATTTGGTGAAAAGACTTTTATAGGATTGGATAATTTTAAGATTATATTACAAAACAAAGAGATATATGATTCTATAATTAATACATTTAGAATAACTATATTTTCATTACCTATATCAATTATGATTTCTTTGATTATTGCAAATATGTTAAACTCACCAACTGTTAGGGGAAAGGGGATTTTTAGAGTAATATTTTATTTACCAATAGTTACAATGCCAGCAGCTATAGCAGTAGTATTTAAATACATATTTAATTATAACTATGGAATAATTAATGAAATACTCAAATTTTTTAATTTAGAAGCAGTAGAATGGTTAAGCAATGCAAAATATTCTTGGATAGTTATAGTATGTATTTTAATTTGGTCAGTTATTGGCACTCAAATTATTATTTTATTAGCAGCTCTTCAAAATATAGATTATTCAATTTATGAAGCAGCAGATATAGATGGGGCAGGAAGTTTTAAGAAGTTTTGCAAAATAACAATACCAAGTATTTCACCAACAATATTTTTCTTAAGTGTAACAGGTTTTATTAGTATGTTCCAGTTATTTGATTTAATATATATTATGATAGGTAAAAATGCAGGATTGGATTCTACCAGAACTATTGTAGTAGAATTTTTTGAAGTAGCTTTTGTACAAACAAATAAGGGAATGGGAGCAGCCATAGCAGTTGTAATATTCTTTATTATTATGCTTGTAACTTTAGTACAAAAAATATTTGAAAAGAAATACGTACACTATTAGAAAGGGTGGATATGATATGAAAATAAAAAATAAAGTTAAAAAAAACATATATGTTTATATTTTTTTAATTATTTTATCAATTATAATACTTTGGCCATTTTTTCAAATGGTAAGTACTTCTTTTATGACTTATGAAGAAGCTATATCATCTCCTCCAACACTTATAGCTAAATCACCTGGATTAGATGGGTATAAAAGTGTATTTAATACTTTACCATTTTTAAAGTTATATTTAAATAGTATTATTACAGCAAGTTGTCGTGTAGTAGGAACTTTAATAACTTGTACAACTGCAGGATATGCTTTCGCTAAGTTGCAGTTTCCAGGTAAAAAGGTAATTTTTGCAGGTATTATGGCAATTATGATGGTTCCAGGACAAATGTTTTCACTTCCACAATACTTAACTATGAATGCATTTGGGTGGTTAAACTCTCTTAAAGCAATAATTATTCCAAATTTATTTACTGCATATGGAATATTTATGATGAAGCAGTTTTATTCAGCTGTTCCTAATGAATTATTAGAATCAGCAAGGGTTGATGGAGCTAGTCCAATTAGAATTTTTTATAAGATTGCATCTCCAATGGTATCACCAGGAATTATGGTTCTTGGAGTTCAAACAGCTATTTCAGCATGGAATGATTTAATTTGGCCATTAATTGTTAATTCAGATATTAAAAAATTAACACTTCCAGTTTCAATGGCATTTATGGAAGGTCAACATAGTTCAGATATACCTACTATGATGGCTGCAGCAACTATGGTTGTACTACCAATGATTATAGTATATATTTTAGTGCAGAAAAAATTCCAAAATACAGGTATAGGAGTTGCAATCAAATAGATAATAAATATTTGTTTTAAACTATAAATTAAGTTTTAGATTAAATAGAATCATAAAAAATATAATAAGTAATTAAAAAGTAAAATTATTAATATGAAAAATAAGGGAGTGTTATTATGAGTTATATTAAGGTAGCAGTGATTGGAGCAGGGTCTAGAGGAAGACATGCTTATGGAAAGTATATATTAGATAATCAAGATAAAATAAGATATGTTGCAGTTGTAGAACCGGATTATGATAAAAGAATCGCATTAGCAAAGGAGCATAATATTCCAAAAGAAATGTGTTTTGAAAATGAAGATGGATTTTATGAATTAGGAAAAGTGTGTGATGCTGTTATAGTTTCACATCAAGATAAACAACATTATAATACTACAATTAAAGCACTTAATTTAGGGTATGATGTATTGCTTGAAAAGCCTATGACACCAGATGCAAAAGAATTCATGGATTTAGAAGCCTGTGCTAAGGAAAATGGAGTTAATTTAATGGTTTGTCATGTTTTAAGATATACAAAATTTTTTGAAAAGATTAAGCAGTTAGTAGAAGAAAAGGTTATTGGTGATTTAGTAGGATTTGATCATAGGGAGAATATTGGACATTATCATATGGCTCATAGCTTTGTAAGAGGTAATTGGAGAAATGCTAGTGAAACATCACCACTTATATTAGCAAAAACCTGTCATGATATGGATATTATTACTTGGCTTGTAGATGATGAATGTACAGCAGTTTATTCAAGTGGTGATTTAAGTTATTTTAATAAGAATAATGCTCCAGAAGGAAGCTCAAAGAAATGTTTAGATTGTAAGTTTAAAGAGGAGTGTATATTTTCAGCAAAGAAGGTATACTTAGATAGATGTAATGATGTATGGCCAATTAATACGTTATGTGCAAATCCTACTTATGATAATGTAAAGGAGATTTTAGATACAACAAGTTATGGAACATGTGTATGGAAAGTAGATGACAATGACGTTTGTGATAATCAAGTGTCAGTATTAGAGTTTAAAAATGGCGTCAGGGGAACTTTCACGGTAACAGCATTTACTAATAATCAATTTAGGGAAATAAGTCTTTTTGGAACAAAGGGTTCAATTTATGCAAGTGGATTAACAAATGAAATAATTATTAGAAGGCATATGATTGATGAAAATGCAGAAACATGCACTTATGTAGTTAAACCAGAGAGAATTATTGGAGGACATAATGGAGGAGATATTGGTCTTATGGATGATTTTGTTAGGTTAGTTAGTGGTACTACAAAGGAAGTAAGAACTTGTGTTGAACAGTCAATACAATCTCATATTATGTCTTATGCATGTGAAAAATCTAGAGTAGAGAAAATAAGAATAGAAATAGAAAAACTAAAAAATGTAATACAGACAATCCTTTCCGGAAATGCAAATCTGTTTCTAAAAGAATAAAATATCTAACACAAAAAGTCAACAATAAAAAAACAGAGGAGCAATGAGCAGAAACCCACCATTTCAAAATCTATGAAAACACAGCGCCCGGTCCCCGCGTCGATATTCAGGCCTTTACAGGAGCCGTAGTAATACTTGGTCTGCGGGAGACTGCGTTATTTTTCAAAATCATGCTGTCTGAGCGACGTCAGGAGCGAGTTCATGATTTTGGAAAATGTTTTTAGCAGTCTTTCGCAGGCTTAGTATTACTAGGCTCCGAAACAGCCAAATATCGAAGCGGGGACCGGACGCGTCCGTTTGTTAATCATGCTCATATGAACTCTATTTATTCCGTTTACCTCTATATTTCTCCTCGCAATACTTACACCGGTAAACCTCATTCTCTTCATCTGCAAGAACAAAAATCTGATCCAGCCCCTGCTCGATGGAAGTAATGCAGCGAGGATTCTTGCATTTGATCACGTTCACAACCTGCTTCGGCAGCTTCAGCTCTTTCTTTGCAACGATCTTTTCGTCCTTGATGATATTTACGGTAATATTATGATCGATAAAACCAAGGATATCCAGATCCAGATCCTCGATGGGGCATTCAACCTTGATGATATCCTTTTTTCCCATTTTCTGGCTGCGGGCATTTTTGATGATAGCAACCGTACAGTCCAGCTTATCCAGCTTCAGGTCATGATAAATCGTCATTGCCTTGCCGGCTTTGATATGATCCAGAACATAACCCTCACGAAGAGCACCTACGTTTAACATGGCAGTTCCACCTCCAGTAATGTAAGAATCAGGGCCATACGGACATACACACCATACTGGACCTGTTTGAAATAAGCGGCACGTGGATCAGAATCCACTTCAACAGAAATCTCGTTAACACGTGGGAGTGGGTGGAGGACATACATATCCTTCGGTGCAAGCTCCATTTTCTGTTTGTCCAGAACATAGAAATCTTTCATGCGTACATAATCCTCTTCGTTGAAGAAACGTTCCTTCTGAACACGGGTCATGTACAGGATATCCAGATCCGGAAGTGCATCCTCCAGACGTTCCTCCTCGACAAACTCGACATTGTTGCGTTTCAGAACATCCTCACGGATATAGCTTGGAATACGAAGCTCCTCCGGAGAGATCAGAACAAATTTCACATTTTCATAACGGACCAGAGCCTCGATCAGAGAGTGAACGGTACGGCCGAATTTCAGGTCACCACAGAGGCCGATGGTAATATTGTCAAGTCTGCCCTTCAGGGAGCGGATAGTTAAAAGATCGGTTAATGTCTGGGTAGGATGCTGGTGGCCGCCATCACCGGCATTGATCACCGGAATGTTGGATGACATAGAAGCTACAAGCGGAGCACCCTCTTTCGGATGACGCATAGCACAGATATCTGCATAACAGGAAACAACGCGAATAGTATCGGCAACGCTTTCGCCTTTGGATGCGGAGCTGGAATCAGCAGAAGAAAAACCGAGAACCTTTCCTCCAAGATTCATCATGGCTGCTTCGAAACTTAAACGTGTACGTGTACTTGGTTCGTAAAACAATGTCGCAAGCCTTTTATCATCACAGGTATGCGCATACTTTTTTGGATTTTTCCCGATGTCGTCGGCGAGATTCAGAAGCTTATCAAGCTCTTCAACCGAGAAATCCAATGGACTCATTAAATGTCTCATGTTGTACCTCCAATTATTTACTGGAAATAAGATTCCTTCCAGTTATCATATAATATAACTGTGAGATTTTCAAGAGACTTTCCGAGGATTTTGTCGAAGAAGCCATTCGAAAAAGAGACCGGTAAAAAACCACAGAGGAGCATAGTCCAGCCGGATCACTCCTTTATACTGAAGCGGAACATGAGAATAATCCCAGGGACAGATGTGAAGCTTCTGAAAAAAAGATCCGCTTAAAAATTCCACGAAAAAAATCCCGCAGCTGTAAATGATCCCCCGTACCATAACCGGAAAGCGGGCAAGCTTGTAGTAAGCCGGACGGATCAGTGCTGCAAGTCCGTAAATAGGGAACATCAGAAGAGAGGTTTTGCCCATCATAGTAAAATGTCCGGTGACAAGAGAGTGCAGTCCTGTCCATAAGATCTCCAGACACCAGCCTGTAAAACCGCACAGAAAAAAATCCTTCTTTTGCATTTTAAAGCTCCTTCTCATCAGCAGAAATCCTGCGCTTTCCGGAAAAATGTCAGTTTAACTGAATTAAGAAAGTCCCCTGCGGGGCTGCGAATATCCGCCTGGACTTTAAATATATTTAACGTGGAAAAGCGTCTTTAATAGCCTTCCCTGCCTTGAAAAAAATATACACGTGGGTTATAATGAACAAAATTATTACTGCAAAGTGAAAAAGCAGTAATGGATCATCAACACATGCGGAAGGAGAAAACAGACGATGAATTATGAAGAAAGTCGTGCCTACATCAGAGCTGCGGAATTGAAAAAGGGAATTGTTCTGGGACTGGAAAATATGAGAGAACTGATGAGGCGGCTTGGAGATCCCCAGGATGAACTGAAGTATGTTCATGTAGCGGGAACTAACGGAAAGGGTTCTGTGATCGCATATCTGTATTCCGCTTTATCAGGTGCAGGATACCGGGTCGGAAGATATATTTCCCCGGCGGTCTATTCCTACAGAGAGAGGATGGAGGTTAACGGAGAACCTGTCAGCAGAGAGAAATTTGCAGCATATGTGACAAGGATCGCGGAGGTGATCGATGAGATCGTAAAAGAGGGAAAACCGCATCCGTCAGTATTTGAAATTGAAACTGCAGCCGCATTTCTTTATTTTCGGGATGAGAAATGCGATTTGGTATTAATGGAAGTTGGTATGGGCGGTGATCTGGATGCCACCAACATTATAAGTACTACAGTTCTTTCCATTCTGGTATCCATCAGTATGGATCATACGGCATTTCTTGGAAATACCCTGGGCGAGATAGCAGAAAAAAAGGCCGGCATCATTAAACCGAACAGTCATATGGTAACTGTAAAACAGCAGCCGGATGCAGAGGCAGTCATACGAAGAATATGCGTAGAACAGAATGTGCCATACGAGGCAGCAGACCAGGACAGCGCAGAGGTACTGGAAGCATCCATAACCGGCCAGACCTTTCTTTATAAAGGAGAAAAATATACAATATCCCTGGCAGGTGCCTATCAGAAGGAAAATGCGGTGGCAGCGCTCCGAGCACTGGAAATCCTGAATGAACAGGGATATCCCACAACACTGGTCCAGAGACAGGATGGATTGAAACGTACCACCTGGCCGGGAAGATTTGCACTTCTCGGGACAGAACCGGATTTTGTGGTTGATGGAGCTCATAACCCTGCAGCGGCAGACATGCTGGCTGCATCCATTGAACGGTATTTTAAGGGAAAAAGGATCATCTACATCATGGGAATGTTCCGTGACAAGGATTACCGCAAGGTCATCCGGAAAACAGAAAAATACGCAGACACCATTCTGACGATTGCGGCACCGGATAACCCCAGGGCTCTGACCCCGCAGGAGCTGGCAGATGCGGTGCGGGAATTTCATTCTGATGTAAGGCCCTTTGACAGCATCGAAGCCGCAGTGGCAGAGGCCTATCAGCTGGCAGGAAAAGAGGATGTGATCATTGCTTTTGGTTCCCTGGCGTTCCTGGGGGATCTTACAGAAATTATCAGGAAACATAACGGAGGAAACCAATGACGGATTTGGAAAGATACAGAGACGAGATCGATGAGATCGACAGTGAGATCGTACGTCTCTTTGAAAAACGAATGAAGGTGAGTGAGGAAGTCGCTGAATATAAAATAAAAACCGGTAAGCAGGTACTGGATCCGGCACGTGAGAGCCAGAAGATCCATACGCTGAAAAACAAGGTCCACGGGGACTTTAACAGCCTTGGTGTGCAGGAGCTTTTCCGTCAGATCATGGCCATCAGCCGTAAGAGACAGTACCAGCTGTTGACAGAGCATGGGATTTACGGAGAGCGCAATTTCACAACTGTGAAGCATGTTCCCCTTGAAAACGCAACGGTTGTGTTCCAGGGTGTAGAGGGAGCCTACAGCTATGCGGCTATGCGGCAGTACTTTGGGAAAAATATCGAAAGCTACCATGTAAAAACATGGAGGACAGCTATGGAGGATGTAACCCATGGCAAGGCCGATTATGCGGTACTTCCTATTGAAAATTCTACTGCAGGTATCGTGGCTGATATCTATGACCTTCTTATGGAGTACAAGCTGTATATCGTAGGCGAGCAGATCATCCGTGTGGATCATGTGCTTCTGGGCATGCCGGATGCACAGATAGGGGATATCAGGGAAGTCTGCTCTCATCCTCAGGGGCTTGCCCAGTGCAAGGCATTTCTGGAGGAAAACCCTTCCTGGAAAAAGAAGGAAGTGGAAAACACCGCGGGCGCGGCCAAAAAGGTCAGTGAGGTGGGTGACAAAGGCGTGGCAGCTATCGCAAGCCGTGAGGCTGGTGAGGTATTCGGTCTGAAGGTCCTTGCAGAAAATATCTGCAGAGAAAAAGCAAACTCTACACGTTTTATTATTGTAAGCAGGAAACCGGAATACGAGGAAAAGGCCGGGAAGATCAGCATCTGTTTTGAGCTGCCTCATGAAAGCGGAACTCTTTACAACATGCTTTCCCATATTATCTACAACGGACTGAACATGACCAAAATTGAATCCCGTCCGATTCCGGGAAAATCCTGGGAATACCGTTTTTTCGTGGATTTCACAGGGAAACTTGGCGAAAGCGCTGTGGAGAATGCGTTAAGAGGAATCGAGGCGGAGGCGAATGTTCTCCGTGTTCTTGGAAATTATTAAGATACAGAGGAGTTAAATTATTATGTTGGCAAGAATTCAGGAATGTATCCTTTACCGTGGATTTTCAAACGGTGAGATACTGGACGATATGACAGAACTTATTAATCTTTATGAAGCAGATGAAGAAGCACTCAAGGCAAGAGAAGACCAGTTTTTCAAAAGTGTCAACGGGCTGGTGGAGCTGGCAGGAATGTACGGTTTTTCCGGAAATATCTGGCATACATATCTTACCTTCCTTCTGGTAAATCATGAGAACGCTTTCAGTATGGCAAGCGAGATACGAGGAGCGATCAAGGGCAGCATTAACGACCTGGCAAAAAATGATTTCCAGATTTTCAAGGAATTGTATGATTTTGACATCACGGTCTTTGATAAAGTGTTCGGAACTGTATGCTGCAGGGTGATCTGTGATTACCAGACACCGGATGAGAACAGCAAGCTCTTTAATACCAGGATTCGTGACCGTATCTGTCAGATGAGCAAAACCCTGGCAGCAGCCACCACAACCGAAGAATTTATGGATGATATGGTATCCTTCTATAAAGATTTCGGTGTTGGCAAGCTTGGTCTCCATAAGGCATTCCGTATCGGCCACGATGAGGAGGGAAAGGTGGAGATCCAGCCTATCACAAGGATCGCACATGTGAAGATCGATGATCTGGTAGGATATGAGATCGCCAAGAAAAAGCTCATTGATAATACAGAGGCATTTGTACAGGGGAGAAAGGCGAACAACTGTCTGCTCTTTGGTGATGCGGGAACCGGTAAATCTTCCAGTATCAAGGGAATCTTGAACCAGTATTATGATCAGGGACTTCGTATCATTGAGGCCTATAAGCATCAGTTCCAGGATCTTAATGAAGTCATCGCCCAGATCAAAAACCGTAACTATCGTTTTATCATTTATATGGATGATCTTTCCTTTGAGGAATTTGAGATTGAATATAAATACCTGAAAGCCGTGATCGAGGGCGGTCTTGAGAAAAAACCGGACAATGTCCTGATCTATGCCACAAGCAACCGGCGTAATCTTGTCCGTGAGCGTGCCACAGATAAGCTGGAGATCGCAGATGACAATGATCTGCATTCCTCCGACACCGTGCAGGAGAAGCTTTCCCTGGTATATCGCTTTGGTGTCCGTATCTACTTTGGCAAACCGGACAAAAAACAGTTCCAGGAGATCGTCCGCACACTGGCAGCCCGTTATGGAGTTACCATGCCGGAGGAGGAGCTTCTTCTGAAAGCCAACCAGTGGGAGATCTCTCACGGCGGACTGACCGGACGTGCAGCGCAGCAGTTTATTGATTACATTGTGGGAACAGAGGAAGAAAAAAAGAAATAGTTTACCTGTGTATTGGGGGAAAGGATGAAAAACTATGGCGGTGACAACCTTTGCAGCAATTGATATAGGCTCCTATGAAGTCAGTATGAAGATCTTTGAAATGTCAAAGCGGATCGGCTTCCGGGAGATCAATGATGTCCGTTACCAGCTGGAGCTGGGTCGTGGAACTTATGCTGCAGGACGGCTAGAGATGGAGACTGTGGATGAGCTCTGCGAGATCCTTAATGATTTTAAACGCATGATGGCTGAATTTGGGGTAGAAAGCTGGCGTGCGTGTGCAACAAGCTCTCTCCGTGAGCTGGAAAATCCGGTGATCATCCTGGAGCAGATCTATCAGAGAACTGGTATCCGGGTAGAGATCCTGAGTAATGCGGAACAGCATTTTCTGGGATATAAATCCATTGCTGCCATTGAATCCGGCTTCAAAAAGGCTATTCAGAAGGGTACGGCGATCCTAGATATCGGAGGAGGAAATCTGCAGATCTCTCTCTTTGATAAAGATGCTCTGGTGCTGACCCAGAGTATCCGTATGGGAAGTCTTCGTATCCGCGAACGTCTGAAAGAACTGGAGAAAACAACTCCACATTATGACCGGCTGATAGAGGAATTTATCCGAAATGATCTGATAAGCTTTCAACGTCTTTATCTTAAGGACAAGGAAATCTCCAATCTGATCCTGATGGGAGATTTTCTCACAGATACGATCTTTCAGGACAGATCCGGAGAGAATATCATCACAAAGGAGGAATTCCTGAAGAAATACGAGACCATTGTAAACATGTCCGATCATGACCTTGCCGAATCTATGGAGTTGGAAGCGGAATATGCGTCTCTGATCGTGCCGAACATGGTTATCATCCGAAATTTTATAGAAATCTTTCAGGCAGAAGCACTCTGGATCCCGGGTGTTTCTCTTCTGGACGGGATTGCCTATGACTATGCGGAAAAAAACAAATATCTGAAAAGTGTACACAATTTTGAAAATGATATCCTGGTGGCATCCAGGAACATTGCCAAAAGGTATTCCAGCGGAAAGAACCACATTGCAGGAACTACCGATGTGGCACTGGATATTTTTGACAGTACAAGGAAGATCCACGGCATGGGAAAACGTGAACGGCTTCTTTTGCAGATCGCAGTTCTTCTTCATGACTGCGGAAAATATATCAGTATGAGTGAGGTGGCAGAATGCTCTTACCGGATCATCATGGCTACGGAGATCATAGGTCTTTCCACAGAGGAGCGGCAGGTGATCGCTAGTGCGGTGAGGTACAATACCAGAGAATTCGGCTGCTACAAAGAGATCAACCGTGAAACATCCATGAGCAGGGAAAATTATCTCCTGACTGCGAAGCTGACCGCAATTCTCCGCTTGGCCAATGCTATGGACAGAAGCCATTACCAGAAGGTAAAAGCGCTTAATGTAACCTTAAAAGACAGGATCCTTTACCTGGTGGTGGATTCCGCAAGGGATGTTTCTCTGGAGCTGGGGCTTCTGAAAGATAAAAAAGAATTTTTTGAAGAGGTGTTTGGAATCCGGCTTGTAATGAGACGGAAGGGAAGAAGATAACGGAGGAGGTTTTTGTATGAAATTTAAGGAATTTGACAAACCGGAATATTTTGTAAACAGAGAGCTGAGCTGGATCAAATTTGATGATCGTGTGCTCAGTGAAGCCAGAGACAAAAATCTACCTCTGTTTGAGAGACTGAAATTTTTGAGTATCACCTCATCCAATCTGGATGAATTTTATATGGTCCGTGTTGCATCCCTGAAGGATCAGGTTCATGCAGGGTACAAAAAAACAGATATTGCAGGAATGACAGCCAAGGAACAGCTGAAAGCCATCAGCCGGCAGACACATGATCTTGTTCACGTACAGTACAGTACATTAAATCGGTCTCTGGTCCCTGCGCTTGAAAAAGCAGGACTTCATGTGATCTTTGAGCACGAGGCATTTTCCGAGAAGCAGAAAGAATTTGTGGATCAGTATTTTGAAGATAATGTATATCCGGTCCTGACACCAATGGCAATGGATTCTTCCAGACCGTTTCCTCTGATCCGTAATAAAACGTTGAATATCGGAGCACTTCTTTCCAAAAAAGATACCAAAAAAGGAAAAGAAGAGATTGATTTTGCCACTGTACAGGTGCCTTCTGTACTTCCGAGAGTAGTGATCATTCCATCTGAGAAAAAAGGCCATACAACCGTAACACTTCTGGAACAGATCATTGAGCGCAACATCGACAAGCTGTTCTTGAGCTATGATGTGATCTGTGCCCATCCGTACAGGATCATGCGTAATGCGGATCTTCCTATTGACGAGGATGAGGCAGAGGATCTTCTGGTTGAGATCCAGAAACAGCTGAAAAAGCGCCAGTGGGGAGAGGTGATCCGCCTGGAAGTGGAAGATAAGATGGATCCGCGGCTTCTGGATATTCTGAAAATGGAGTTTCAGGTTCATGGAGATGATATCTTTTTTATCAACGGACCTCTGGATCTGACCATGCTGATGAAGGTTTATGGTATTGACGGATACGATCAGTTCAAGGAACCGAAATACAAACCGGCAGCAGTGCCTGCATTTCAGAATGATAAAGATATTTTTCAGGTGATCAGGGAGGGTGATGTGTTCCTGCATCATCCGTATATGAGCTTTGATCCGGTGGTGAATTTCGTGCGTCAGGCGGCAAAGGACCCGGATGTACTGGCAATCAAGCAGACCCTGTATCGCGTCAGCGGCAATTCACCCATCATCGCGGCACTTGCTCAAGCCGCAGAAAACGGCAAGCAGGTTTCTGTTCTTGTAGAGCTGAAAGCGCGTTTTGATGAGGAAAACAATATCGTCTGGGCAAAAATGCTGGAAAAGGCAGGCTGTCATGTGATCTATGGTCTGGTGGGCCTGAAAACACACAGTAAGATCACTCTTGTTGTGAGAAGAGAAGAAAACGGGATCCGCAGATATGTGCATCTGGCAACCGGAAACTATAACGATTCCACAGCCAAGCTTTATACAGACTGTGGTATATTTACCTGTGATGAACGGTTTGGAGAGGATGCAACTGCTGTGTTCAATATGCTTTCCGGATATTCCGAGCCGAAGCGCTGGAATCGCCTGATCGTTGCACCGATCTGGATGAAGGACCGTTTTGTAAAAATGATCGAAAGAGAAGCGGAGCATGCGAAAAAGGGAGAAGAGGCTCACATTGCGGCAAAGATGAATTCTCTGTGCGACCCTGAGATCATTGCAGCGCTGTATTATGCTTCTTCCTGTGGGGTCAGGATCGATCTTCTGATCCGCGGCATCTGCTGCCTGAAGGTGGGCATTCCGGGTATCAGCGAAAATATTCACGTGCGTTCGATCGTTGGTAATTTCCTGGAGCACAGCCGTATTTTCTATTTCCGCAATGGAGGTTCCGATGAAATCTATATGGGAAGTGCGGATTGGATGCCACGTAACCTTGACCGTCGTGTGGAGATTGTTTTCCCTGTGGAAGATGAGCGGATCAAGGAAGAGATCATGCATGTGCTGGATCTGGAATTCCGTGACAATGTAAAAGCACATATCCTGCAACCCTCCGGTTTGTATGAGAAGCAGGACAAACGTGGCAAAACGTTGATAAATTCCCAGATGGAATTCTGCAGGGAGGCTACCGAGCGGGCAAAGGCAGCAAAAAAGGAGAAAAAAGAAAAGAAGAGAGTTTTCGTACCGGCTGAACCGGCGGAGGATATTATAAAATAGTAAAAGAAAAGGACAGCCTGTCATATCAATTTATGATACAGCTGTCCTTAAATAATGTTCTCAAAGATTATCCATATTATGTCAATACTGCATGATATTCAGAAAACCTGACAGCATGCGGGCGTTTCTAATAACACTTCTTGCAGGCTTTATACCCTGCAGCTTCAGCCTGGGAGCGTGTCATTTCTGTGGCATTATCCGGATTCATATTTCCACAGTTAGGGATCCGGTGGTACTTGCTTCCGGTAGCGGAGATCCAGACCATATCACCCACTGGCTCCGGATCGGCCTGCACTCCGGTCTGAGGATCTGCAGCAGCCGAATCAGAAGATCCATAGCCGGACGCACCGGAATCCTTATAAGCGGAGGAAGGCTGTGTGCCGGTATCCGATTCATCTCCAGCAGAATAATCATTACAGGGACTCTGGTTCCACTGGATATTGCTTCCGTCGCTGACTGCGATCACCGTACCCTGCTCATCAGTACGAAATACCTGTATTCCCATATCCGCAAGCTTATCCATGGTATCCTTATGAGGATGTCCGTAGGAATTGCCGGCGCCGCAGCTGATCACTGCATATTCCGGAACAGTCTGCTGGAGCAGATCCCAGGTGGTGGCAGTGGCAGAACCGTGATGTCCCGGAACGATCACATCGCAGGAAAGATCAAGTCCCAGATTGCAGATCGCTTCCTCCCCGGCAGATTCTGCATCCCCAGTAAAAAGAAAATGGTTATTTCCGTTTTCCAGCCGGATCGCAACAGAATTGTCGTTATCGTTGCTGCTGATCGATTGAGGAGAAAGCACCGTAAATTTCCCGCTTCCGAAAGTAAAATCCGTTCCGGGCTCCGGATGCTGCACAGTTAATCCCTGAGCGGCAACACTGTTTTCAAAAGATTGATAGATCTTTGTATCCTGTACATAATCTGCACCGATCACATTTTTTACGGAAAAGCTGTCCAGGCATCCTACAAGACCAGCCACATGGTCCTCGTCATAATGGGAGGAGATCATATAGTCAATGATGGAAATATTCTGTTTCTGCAGATAGGAAACCACGAAACTGGAATGTCCTCGGTCACCGCCGTCATACAGGAGATTCTGCCCCTGTGACTGGACCAGGATCGAAAGCCCCTGCCCTACATCCAGAAAGTGTACAGCCATTGTTGTGTCAGCAGAAGCAGCCTCGGCTGTGTAAGCAGCAGAGGGAACTCCTGCGACTGTTAGCAGAACAAGCAGCAGAGAAAGAAAAAATGTCTGCAGCTTTCTGCGAAAAGAATGTTTGTGATGCATGAGAAGTCACCCCTTATCTTAAGTATTTTCAGGGGAAATTATAAAACAGAAGAGAAAGAAATGCAAAATAATATATGTGAAAATACAGAAAACAGATAAACAGGAAGAACGAAATTTTTATATGCAATGTTCAGAGCAACGTTTGATAGCGATAACAGGAAAAAGTGAAGTATAACAATCACAAAAAAAGCAGTCAGAATAAAAATCCTAACTGCTTTTAGTTGATAGCCAGTACGGGAATCGAACCCGTGTTTCCGCCGTGAGAGGGCGGCGTCTTAACCCCTTGACCAACTGGCCATATTCATTTGTGTCGTTTGCTCTTGATTTCTGTTGTTTCCCGCAACCGACTTTGTTAGTATATAATACTTTCTTACAAAATGCAAGCACTTTTTTTCTTTTTTTGAAAAAAATTTTCACCCTGTTTTTTGACAATTTTTTTGACGGAAAAATCGATTGATGATATGATAGATACAAAACGAAATGGAATAAAAAAATATAAAGAGGAAGAGTATGGATTACAGAAAAAAGAAAAATTTGATATGGAAGGGAGAATCCTTTCTTTTTGTTGTGGTACTGCTGGTTTTTGGCGCGATCTTTGCGGCAATCCACACAGGGGGGCTGATCCAGAATCAGGACAGTGTACAGCTTCTTAACAAAGGATGGTACTACATAAAAGACGGAAAAAAACAGGAGATCACCCTGCCTGCGGAAATTCCGGCAAAAACAGGTGAAAAGCTGATCCTGTACAATGAAAGTCTGGGAGCGGAAAGCAGAGGAATGACCGTGGTTTCTACAGGAGCCCAGTACGATCTGGTGATACGCCTGAATGGAAAGATCCTGTATGAATATAAGGAGGCCATGTTTTCCAAAAATGTGCAGATGCGTTCCAAGGTGCAGTGCATCGCCGCTCTGGGTAATGACACAGAGGGAAAAGTCCTGACGTTCAGCTATTCTGCGCCTCAGAGAGGAAAATATGTTATAGAGCCGGTATGCATAGGAACCGGAAGTGCAATAGCCTGGTATCAGATCAGAAAAGCAGCCATTCCTTTAGGGGCGGCAACGATCATGATCGTATTAAGTATGATCGCCCTGTGCATCTGCATCTATATGAGAATAAGGCAGATGCCGGACAGACGGTTCCGGGATGTGGCACTGTTCCTTATGATGTGCAGTATCTGGTTGGTGACGGACTCATCACTGGCACAAAGCTACAGCAGATGCCCCGAAGTATTATGTCTCATTTCTTTTTATATGTTCATGCTGCTAGCAGTTCCGATGTTGCGTTTTTTGCAGAATATCGGAAACATGAAAAAATACAGGCTCCTGGATCTTGGAATCTTTACATTTTATCTGAATGCTGTTTTACAGGGAGTTCTGGTGATCCTGGGAGCCTTTGAATTTAAGGATATGCTGTTTGTAACACATATCCTGCTGTTTGTGTGGGTCCTGATATCAGCGGTACTTCTGATCCGGGAGTACCGGAAGCATAAACAGCGTGAGATACATCTGCTTCTCATTGCATATATCATCGTGGGAACAAGCGGTATCATAGCGCTGATCCTGTACTGGCTGTTCGAGATTTCCTACTATGGATCCATTTTTGAATTGGGAAATCTTGTGTTTCTTGTGCTGGTCATTGCAGACGCAGTCATGATGATGGCAGACAATGTCCGTTACCGTCTGGAATCCCAGGCTTACGAACGACTGTCCAGAGAGGATGGGATGACAGGACTTGAGACGAGAGCCAATTTTGAGAAAAAACTGGAAAGTATTTCCGCAGATATGGGCAGATACCGGGATATCCTTCTTATGTATATCGATATCGATCAGCTTCGCGTGATCAACGAAGAATACGGACGGGCTGCAGGAGACGAGATGGTGGTGATCTCGGCCAGATGTGTGGAGAACGTTTTCCAGGAAAAAGGAACCTGCTACCGCATCGGCGGGGATGAATTTGCGGTTCTGGTCTATGATCCGGAAGTACCGGACGAATTCTGGCCGGAACGTCTGAAAGAAGAACTCCGGAATATCGGGAGAGGATGCAGACATCGTTTTTCGTTGTCCCTGGGATGTAGCCATCTGCGAAATAAGGATGGCTCTCTGAAATCCATGGGAGAATGGAAATATGAGGCAAACAGGAAGCTTTATGAGAACAAAAAGAAGGGGGATTTGAAAAATGGAGTATATTAACTGTTTTCAGATCACATCCCTTGTTCTGGTGACGATGATCGCGATACATTATTTTTCTCATAAAAGACTGAACAATGCGGAAAACAGGAATTTTGTATGTTTTCTGGCTTTTAGCGGCGTTTACGTGCTGCTGGATATGCTGAGTGCGGTGATCGCGGGAGGCGGCAGTAGCGAAGGCTGCAGAATGTCAGCGCTGGTCCTGACGCTCTATTATTTCTGTGATGTCATACTTACCTACGGGCTTTTCTGCTACATTCGGATCATCACCGGAAGACAGAAGGAGAAGTATAAATGGCTGAAAACCGGTTGGGTGGTCCTGCCGGCTGCAATGCTGCTGGCAGTTACAGCAAACTTACGGACGGGATGGCTTTTTTATTTTGACCAGGAAGGTAGATTTATCCGGGGAAGTTTTCATTTTCTGCTCTATGGATATGTATTCTTTTTTATGCTGGTGATCGTTGCATTTATGTTACGTTATGGAAAAACAGCAGAAAAAGAAACACGGCGCACCATATGGAGATTTTGGTTTATCGAAGCAGCCTGCCTGTTTCTCCAGATTGCCGCGGAAAGAATACTGCTTACCGGCTTCGGATTTTCTGTAGGACTTTGGCTGATCTATCTTACTATGAACAATCCAGGTGAATATACGGACAGTATGACAGGTTTATTTGACAAACAGTATTTTGACAAATGGATCGGAGAAAAGCTCTATCGAAAAGAAAGCTTTCATCTGCTTGCTGTGGATGCCCGCAATATGAAGCAGATCAACCGGATCTACGGTACCAGAGTGGGAGATCAGCTGCTGATTCGGGCGGCGAAGGGATTTCGGGAGATCACGGATTCAGTGCAGATCTTTCGTATCACAGGCAATTGCTTTCTGGCAGTGCTGGACTCGCTGACAGATTATGAAAAAGCCAGAGACGGCATAGAAGAATTTCTGAAAAAGCCGTTTTTTATCGAAAACGAAAAGGTGTCGTTCCATGCTGCAATCTGCGGGATCATGAATGCGGAAAAACTGGAAAAAGAGGATAGTATTCTTTCCTATATTGAATATATGATCTCTCTGATACAGAACCGTCAGGATACGGTTCTGATCCAGTCGGACAGCAAGATCCTGGAGGGCTTCCGCTATGAACAGGAAGTGGAGCATTTTCTTCAGAAGGCTGTGAAAGAGGATCTGTTTGAAGTATATTATCAGCCGGTATATTCTATAAAAAACCAGGATTTTATTACTCTGGAGGCACTGAGCCGGCTGAAACATCCTGCTCTGGGAATGATCCCGCCGGATGTGTTTATCGGGATTGCGGAAAAACAGGGAATGATCTCGGCAGTGGGATGTCTTCAGCTTCACAAGGTCTGCCGTTTTATAAAAGAACATGAATATATCATGAAGAAGATCCGGAATGTGAAATTCAATCTTTCTCCTTCCGAATTGATGAAACCCGGATACAGCCATGTGCTTATCGGGATCATACAGGGGTATGGATTAGATCCGGGATATTTTCAGTTTGAGATCACGGAAAACGTGGCAACCGAATACAGCGAAAGCTTCTGCACAGCTATTGATGATTTTGCAGAAGTGGGGATCCACATGTGCCTGGATGATTTCGGGTCCGGTTATGCAAATCTGAACGCAGTTCTTCGCATCCCGTTTTCAGCAGTAAAAATGGACCGTTCTCTTTTGTCCGGGGTCAGCAGCGATCCTCAGACGGCTACCTTTTATCGCAGCATTGTCATGATCCTGCAGCATATGGGATATAAGGTGATCGCAGAAGGCGCTGAGACCGAAAAGGAGGTAAAGCTTCTGGAAAAATGGGGTGTGGATATGATACAGGGATATTATTTTTCCAGGCCCCTGTGCGAGGAGAAGCTTCTGGAAAAAATTTCCTGAAATGATCAGAAACAGGCGGAAAACATGCTTTCATAAAAAGCAGGGTTTTCCGCCTGTTGTATTCAGACAGACACAAATTGCTTGAAGTTTACAGATACTTTTGATAGAATAGATAGGCTGTGGCGGCTGAAGAAAGCGATTTTTCGGAAGACCGGTTCCTTGAACTGCCACGCGTATCTTTTGGAAAAATTGCAGAAAAAAGATGATCATGTGGACTTTACAAGTACATATATTTTGAGTATAATACAAACAAATGTTCGAATATAAAAAAGAAAGGAATCAGTGGAATGGCAAAAAAAGACACTTATGATGCGGGCAGTATCTCTGTCCTGGAGGGCCTCGAGGCCGTGCGAAAGCGCCCCGGTATGTACATCGGAAGCGTATCCAGAAAGGGACTGAACCATCTGATATATGAGATCGTAGACAATGCGGTGGATGAGCACCTTGCAGGGTACTGCAGCCGTATCCATGTAGTTCTTGAGAAGGACGGTTCCTGTACAGTAGAGGATAATGGACGAGGGATCCCGGTGGATATGCATGCCAAGGGAATATCTGCGGAGCGTCTTGTTTTTACAACCCTTCATGCAGGCGGTAAGTTTGACAATTCCGCATATAAGACAAGCGGCGGACTTCATGGTGTAGGGTCTTCCGTAGTGAACGCATTATCTACGTATCTGGATATTAAGATCAGTCGTGATGGTTATATACATCATGACCACTATGAGAGAGGAATCCCTACCATTGAACTGGAAGCAGGACTGCTCCCCAAATTAGGGAAGACCAGAGGTACCGGAACCTGTGTGAATTTCCTTCCGGATCCGGAGATTTTTGAGAAAACAAGATTTGGAGCAGCGGATGTAAAGAGCCGTCTCCATGAGACTGCCTATCTGAATCCGGAGCTTACCATCCATTTTGAGGATCGAAGAGGGGACGCTCCCGAGGATATTGAGTATCATGAGCCGGAGGGAATCGTAGGTTTTATCCGTGACCTTAACAAGAATGCACAGCCTCTCCATGATCCGGTTTATTTTAAAGGAGAGGCAGACGGGATCCAGGTGGAGGTTGCTTTTCAGTTTACCAATGAGTTCCGTGAGAACGTTCTAGGATTCTGCAATAATATCTACAATGCAGAGGGAGGAACTCATCTGACCGGATTTAAGACTACCTTTACAACGGTAATGAACACCTACGCACGTGAGATCGGTGTACTGAAGGATAAAGACCCCAACTTTACAGGTGCAGATATCCGAAACGGAATGACTGCTGTAGTCTCCATCAAGCATCCGGCACCCCGCTTTGAGGGACAGACCAAGACCAAGCTGGACAACCAGGACGCATCCAGAGCCACCGGCAAGGTAGCAGGAGAACAGCTGGTGCTGTTTTTTGACCGAAATCTGGAAACACTGAAGATCGTCCTTTCCTGTGCGGAAAAGGCGGCCAAGATCCGTAAGACCGAGGAGCGTGCCAAGACAAACCTTCTCACCAAACAGAAATACTCTTTTGATTCCAACGGCAAGCTAGCCAACTGTGAGAAGAAGGATCCGTCACTGTGTGAGATCTTTATCGTAGAGGGAGATTCCGCCGGCGGTTCGGCCAAGACAGCCAGAGACCGTAACTATCAGGCGATCCTTCCGATCCGCGGTAAGATCCTCAACGTAGAGAAGGCTACCATCGACAAGGTGCTGGCCAACGCAGAGATCAAGACTATGATCAATGCCTTTGGCTGCGGCTTTTCCGAAGGCTACGGAAATGATTTTGATATCACGAAGCTTCGCTATGACAAGATCGTGATCATGGCCGATGCGGATGTGGATGGTGCTCATATCTCTACTCTGCTTCTGACCTTGTTTTACCGTTTTATGCCGGAGCTTATCTATGAGGGACATGTGTATATTGCCATGCCACCTCTTTATAAGGTAATGCCGAAGAAGGGGCAGGAGGAATATCTCTACGATGACAAGGCTCTTGAGAAATACCGTAAGAGCCATAAACCGGGAAGCTTCACGCTCCAGAGATACAAAGGTCTCGGTGAGATGGACGCCCAGCAGCTCTGGGAGACTACCCTGAACCCTGAGACAAGAATGATGAAGCGTGTGGAGATCGAAGATGCCCGCATGGCCTCCGATGTGACAGAGATCCTGATGGGAAGCGATGTTCCGCCACGTAAGGCCTTTATCTATGAGCATGCAACAGATGCAGAGCTGGATATTTGATTGGGAGAATAAACTATGAATACGAAACAGGACAATATCATCCGCACCGATTATGCGGAGATCATGCAGAAATCATATATCGATTACGCCATGAGCGTTATCATTTCCAGAGCACTGCCGGATGTACGTGACGGACTGAAGCCGGTACAGCGCCGTACCCTTTACGATATGTATGAGCTTGGCATCCGTTACGACCGCCCGTACCGTAAATGTGCCCGTATCGTGGGAGATACTATGGGTAAATATCATCCCCACGGTGACAGCTCCATTTATGATGCGCTTGTAGTCATGGCGCAGGAATTTAAGAAGGGCCGTACACTGGTGGACGGACATGGAAACTTTGGTTCCATTGAAGGCGACGGAGCCGCAGCCATGCGATACACAGAGGCCCGCCTGGAGAAGCTGACCCAGGCGGTTTTTCTGGAAGATCTGGATAAGAACGTTGTGGACTTTATGCCGAACTTCGATGAAACAGAGAAGGAGCCGGTAGTACTTCCGGTGCGTATCCCAAATCTCCTTGTAAACGGAGCAGACGGAATCGCCGTTGGTATGGCTACCAGTATCCCGCCGCATAACCTGGGCGAAGTGGTGGATGCTGTGAAGGCATACATGAAGAATAATGATATCAGCACCCGTGGGCTGATGCGTTATCTCAAGGGCCCGGATTTTCCGACAGGTGGTATCGTAGTAAATAAGGACGACCTTGTAAAGATCTATGAATCTGGAACAGGTAAGCTCCGTATCCGTGGACGGGTGGAAATAGAGAAGCTGAAGGGCGGTCGCCAGCAGCTGGTGATCACAGAGATTCCTTACACCATGATCGGTGCAAACATCGGAAAATTCCTTAATGATATCGCAACCCTGGTAGAGACCAAGAAGACCACAGATATCGTGGATATTTCCAACCAGTCTTCCAAGGAGGGAATCCGTATCGTTCTGGAACTGAAGCGCGATGCAGACGTGGAGAACCTTACCAACATGCTCTATAAGAAGACCCGACTGGAGGATACCTTCGGTGTCAACATGCTGGCAGTTGCAGACGGAAGACCGGAAACACTGGGACTGAAGCAGATCATTGCTCACCATGTGGACTTTGTATTTGAGGTAAATTCCAGGAAGTACACCACCCTTCTTGCCAAAGAGCAGGAGAAACGTGAGATTCAGGAAGGTCTGATCAAGGCTTGCGATGTCATTGACCTGATCATCGAGATCCTCCGTGGCAGCAAGAGCCGTGACCAGGTAAAGAAATGTCTGACCGACGGTATCACAGAAGGGATTAAATTCAAGACCAAGACATCCGAAAAAGCGGCAAAATCCTTGAAATTCACAGAGAAACAGGCCACAGCTATCCTGGACATGCGTCTTTACAAGCTGATCGGTCTGGAAATCGATGCTCTGATGAAGGAGCATGAGGAAACCATGAAGAACATTGCTGCTTATGAGGATATCCTGAATAATTATGACTCCATGGCAGCAGTGATCATGGGTGAACTGGATCAGATCAAGAAGGAATACGGCAGTAAGCGTAAGACTTCCATTGAAAACGCCGAGGAAGCTGTTTATGAGGAGAAGAAGATGGAAGAGACCGAAGTCTGCTTCCTGATGGATCGTTTCGGATATATGCGTCTCATTGACAAGAATGCCTACGAGCGTAATAAGGATGCCGCTCATGCAGAGAGCCACTATGTCTTTACCTGCATGAATACGGACAAGATCTGTATCTTTACAGATACCGGCAAGCTCCACACCGTGAAGGCAGAGGATATCCCGCTGGTACGTTTCCGTGATAAAGGTGTTCCGGCAGATAATCTGGGTAATTATGATAGTACTTCCGAGCAAATCCTTTATGTGGCACCGCTGAGCCAGGTGGCAGCCTCCACAGTGCTCTTTGTTACAGAGAACGGCATGTGCAAGCTGGTAAAAGGAGAAGAGTTCCGTGCTTCCAAGCGTACCATTGTTTCCACCAAGCTTGCAGAGGATGACCGCCTGGTATTCGTAGGAGCATCCGATGAGATGGATCAGGTTGTGTTCCAGTCTGAGAAAGGTTACTTCCTCCGTATCATGAAAACCGAGATCTCCGTCACCAAGAAAAACGCCCTGGGTGTCCGAGGCATGAAGCTTACCGGCGAAGACCGCATCCACCACGCCTATCTCCTGGAAAGCCGCCAGGAATATGCCATTGAATATCATGATAAGCCGTATGTGCTGAATAAAGTTAAGCTGGCTAAGAGAGATACGAAGGGTGTGAAGCCGAGGGTATAAAAGACGCGAAGAGGATTGCGGATAACTGGCAGATAGGATATGATAGGGTTATATGAAAATGGGAGGCGTTAAAAATGCGATATGATCTTCCGGAAAGAGTTATAAGAGAACTATTTTCATTTGCCACAAAACATTCTGTCAGAAAGATCATCCTCTTTGGGTCCCGTGCAAGAGGAAACAATACAGAAAGAAGTGATGTAGATATTGCTGTATATGGAGGAGATTTTGATTCCTTTTACTGGGATATCAAAGAAAATATCCATTCACTTCTGATGTTTGATGTAATTAATGCAGATGCTTCAATTTCTGAAGAACTCAAAAAAGAAATTAAAAAGGATGGAGTTGTGATCTATGAAAAAGCTTGATAATTTTTCTAATTGTCTTACTATATTAAGAAATGCAGATTTCAAACTTGCGGATAACAACGATATTTACAGAACCGGCGTGATCGGACAGTTCAACCTGACTTTCGAGCTTGCCTGGAAAGCTCTTCAGGAGATCCTGCGACTCCACGGGGCAGAAGGAGTAGACACCGGTTCACCGAGAGAAATCCTGCAGCTTGGCTATAAGCTGGGCTTCGTAAACGACTCAGCAGTGTGGCTGCTCATGCTGAAAAAGCGTAACACATCTGTCCATATATATAATGAGCAGGAAGTAGATGAGATGATCCTGCTCATCCGCGACAGCTTTATTCCGGCTTTTGTGGCTCTTGAGAAAACATTGAGGGAGAAGCTGGCAGAAGCGGAGAGCGACTGGACGTAAATAAAGAGAATACAATTTTACAGAATATATACTTCCCACCGATCAGGTACAATTAACCCGACCGGTGGGGATTTTTTTGCCCTCTTGACAGAAATATGAGCCATCTTTTATAATAAATTAGACTGAACTAACACAGCCGCAAATATAAAACAGGTTCAGAAAAAAACAATGACAAAAATAACATATGAATCCACAGAAGAGCTGGGCCACAGCATACCCTTATCCAAAAGAGAAATCGAGGAAGACATGCTGGAGGAGCTTTGCTCTCTTGCAAAAAAGGACGCCCTGATCGGAATCTCCGAGATTTGCGGGCGGATGAAGATGAGCAGACGGGAGGTTCTGGCCTGTCTGAAACAGTTGACAGCCCAGGGCTACGTAAAAATCGAAGAAAAAAACATCTGCGTCTGCCTCACAGAGCTGGGACGGATCCGGGGCGAGGAATGCCGCCACCGCCATGAAACCTTCACCCAGCTTCTGGAATATGTAGGAGTAGAAAGCCGCATTGCAGAAGAAGATGCCTGCCGCATGGAGCACGTGGTAAGCGATGAGACCGTGCAGCAGATCTGCAATTTCGTAAATTACGGAAGCACCTTTGAGCATGCTCTTCGGAACACAGACCTCAGATACCGCTATGAGCCGAGGGAATACTCCTTTCTCATGGGAATCTACTACATGGAAAAAACCTGTCCAAGAAGACTGGCCGGTGAATTTAAGAATTATAAAGAACAGATCCGCCTTCATGTAAAAAAAGAGGACAGCTATTTTGAACTGTTCTGCACAGCACCGGAGGAAAAAAACTGTTCTTTGGTATGTGGACCCAGAAACCGGCTGGGTAAAAGCCGAAGAAGAAAACGGAAATCCCCGGATCCCAACCGGCGTTTTTGAATACTTTATCCGGCATCAGGACCCCGTAGTGGAAGGAACCGCGCTGGTAGCCTTCTTCTGGACGAGCCAACCTCCAATCTGGATTCCCTGAACGAAGGCATCATCCTGAAATCTCTGAAGGAAGATAAAGCCAACCGTACCGTTGTGCTGGTGTCACACAGAACTTCTACGATGAAAGTAGCGGATGTGGTATATGAGATGGAGAATGGGAGAGTGTCGTGATATAGATGCTCTTGTGAGAGTAAAATACATTGCGATTTTCGATACACATTTGTTATAATAGCTCCAGGAAACTATTGTGTTAAGTCCAATCTGAAAAGGAGTGCATATGACTTTATATCATGGAAGTAAAGATATAGTAGAGTATCCGGAAATCAGAAAAGCCCAATTTAACAAAGATTTCTACTTTGGCTTCTATTGTACGAACATCGAAAAACAGGCAGAACGGTGGGCGACAAGGTATGGAGAAAAGGGATACATTAACAGGTACGAGTATACAGAAAATACAGAATTAAAAATTCTTAGATTTGAGAAAATGACAGAAGAATGGCTGGACTTTATTATTTCCTGTCGAAGTGGACAAGCACATCAGTATGATATTGTGGAAGGACCGATGGCAGATGATACGATCTATAATTACCTGCAAAACTATCTGGATGGTAAGATCTCAAGATCTGCTTTCTGGGAACTGGTAAAATTTAAGTACCCCACACATCAGATCAGTTTTCATACAGTTTCGGCATTGGATACTTTGGAATTTGCAGGAAGTGAGGTCGTATATGGCGAAAAAAAATAATAACAATTTATTTTTTACCTGTAGCCTGATTGAGTATATAGGACGAAACAGAAAACAACATCGGCGGGAAATCACAGATTATCTTGGCAGAGAAAACATAAAGAGAATATACGATTATGCGGATGTATTTCACTGTGAGCCAATACAAAAAGTTGCAGCAGAGTTTATGGAGCAATGCAATATTCCAGAAGGAAAATTTGACAATGTATCCATGTGCAGATATACGGTTCCGGATTACTGGGATATTGGAGAAGTATATGAGCGATTAATAGAAGACATATATGATGATGCGGAAATCGAAAAAGGAATATGGGATATTTATCATTCCTGGATTGATGCACATATTTCGGACTATAATACAGATTTTTATTATCAGCCGAGAGATTATATAGCAGCATGCTATAAAGCGGGAGAAATCCTGTAAAAGATAAACAGAAATTCAAATCGCAATTAATACTTGCATTTAACAGACATTGGTGTTACAATGAACGAAACTAAGAACTTGTTGGCATAGGAGTGGGCGAGAGCCCGCTCCTATTTGCTGAGAAGGAATTTGTTCAGAAATAGGCAGAAATAGGAAAGGCAGGTGGGAAGCATGAGCAGACGGGAAGAATATGAACAGAAGACAGAGGCGATCCTTACACCGATCGTGGAGTCCAGGGGCTTTGAACTGGTAGATGTGGAGTATGTCAAGGAAGCCGGAACCTGGTATCTCAGAGGCTATATCGACAAACCGGGCGGAATCACAGTCAATGACTGCGAGGACGTAAGCCGTGCATTCAGCGATATACTGGATGAGCAGGATTTCATCGAGGACAGCTACATTATGGAGATCAGTTCTCCGGGACTTGACCGGCCTCTTAAAAAAGAAAAAGACTTTAAGAGAAGCCTTGGCAAGCTGGTGGAGATCCGTACCTACCGGCCCATCGAGAAACAGAAAGAATTCTGCGGTATTTTAAATGCATATGATAGTAACAGTGTGACAATCGATGAAGACGGCACAGAACGTACCTTTGATAAAAAAGATATTGCCCTGATTCGTCTTGCGATCGAATTCTAAAAGAGAATCGAATCTGTAAAATTCAGGAGGAAAAAAGAAAAATGAGCAGAGATTTAAGAGATGCGCTGGACGTTCTCGAAAAAGAGAAAAACATCAGTAAGGATACACTGCTGGAGGCAATTGAGCAGTCACTGATCCAGGCATGTAAGAACCATTTCGGAAAGGCAGATAACGTTCACGTTATGATCGATCCGGAGACCTGTGACTTCAGTGTTTACGCTGACAGAACTGTTGTAGAGCATGTGGAGGATCCGGCGCTGGAGATTTCTCTGGTGGATGCACAGAAAACAAACACGAACGCAGAGATCGGTGATGTTATGAAGGTTGAGATCCAGTCCAAGGAATTCGGACGTATCGCAACCCAGAATGCAAAGAATGTCATTCTTCAGAAAATCCGTGAGGAAGAGCGTAAAGTTCTTTACGATCAGTACTATGGAATCGAAAAAGAAGTGGTAACCGGTATTGTTCAGAGAGTAATGGGCAAAAATGTCAGCATCAACCTTGGTAAGGCAGATGCAGTCCTTACAGAGAACGAACAGGTAAAGGGTGAGACCTTCCAGCCAACTGAGCGAGTAAAAGTTTACATTCTTGAAGTTAAGGATACACCGAAGGGACCGCGTATCCTGGTTTCCAGAACACATCCCGGTCTTGTAAAGAGACTTTTCGAGTCCGAGGTTGCAGAGGTAAGAGACGGTACCGTTGAGATCAAGAGCATTGCCCGTGAGGCAGGCTCCCGTACCAAGATCGCTGTATGGAGTAACGATCCGGATGTAGATGCTGTGGGAGCATGCGTTGGTATGAACGGTGCACGTGTAGGTGCGGTTGTCAACGAGCTTCACGGTGAGAAGATCGATATCATCAACTGGGATGAGAACCCGGCGATCCTTATCGAGAATGCATTAAGCCCTGCAAAGGTTATCGCAGTTATGGCTGACCCGGATGAGAAGACCGCACTGGTCGTAGTTCCGGATTACCAGCTTTCCCTTGCTATCGGTAAGGAAGGACAGAACGCACGTCTTGCTGCAAGACTTACAGGCTTCAAGATCGACATCAAGAGCGAGACACAGGCAAGAGAGTCCGGTGACTTCTACGATGATTACGATGAGGAACACGAGGAAGCAGAGGAAGAAATGACAGAAGAGGCTGTTTCCGAAGAGATTGAAGAAGCAGAGGAAGATACAGAAGAGACAGAAACAGAAGCTGAAGAAACAGCAGATGGAGATGCCGAAGAATAATGAAAACGAGAACCAAGATTCCCATGCGTCAGTGTACCGGCTGCAGGGAAATGAAAAGCAAAAAGGAAATGATACGAGTTCTCAGGACATCAGAGAATGAGATCATCCTGGACGCTACAGGTAAGAAAAACGGACGCGGCGCATACCTTTGTTTCTCAGAGGAATGCCTGGAAAAGGCTATCAAAAACCATGGCCTGGAGCGTTCCTTGAAAATGGCAGTTCCGGATGAAGTGTATCAGAACCTCAAAAAGGAGTTTGGATCAATTGAAAAACAATAAGGTTTTATCACTCATCGGACTTGCGACAAAAGCAGGAAAAACAGTGAGCGGAGAATTTTCCACAGAGAAATCCGTAAAAACAGGAAAAGGTTTCCTGGCACTGGTGGCAGATGATGCTTCCGAAAACACAAAAAAGAAATTTCGGAATATGTGTACCTATTATGAAGTTCCGTTATATTTCCTTTCAGACAAAGAGAGCCTGGGCAGAGCAATGGGCAAAGAATTCCGTGCCAGCCTTGCCGTGCAGGACGAAAATTTTGCAAAGGCGATCATGAAGGCGCTGGAAAAAGAATCCGGCAGATAACCTGCATGATACAGGCGTCTGTAAGGAGGTTTGACGATAGAAATGATAAAAGATAAATTCAACAGATCGGGAAAGGAGCAATATAGACAATTGGATACTCCAAAAACAGAAGAAAAGACAACAACGGTGAATACAGAGGGTAACAAATCTGAAGCACCGAAAAAGAAAAAAAATATCATTCGTGTATTTCATGCACAGAATGCCAGCGATGGCGGTAAAGGAAGAAGAAAACCGGCAGCAGGCGAGAGAAAGGGACCGGCACGTCCACAGAACGGCGGTCAGAGAAGCGCAGGAGCAAACACAAGAAACGGTGAGTCCGGTGAGCAGAGAAACGGTCAGAGTGGCCAGAATCGTACTCAGGGCGGAAGACCGCAGGGCAACCGTCCGGAAGGAAGAAGAGACGGAAATCGTGACGGAAGAACCTTCGAGGGAAGAAGAGATGGCGGAAATCGTTTTGGCGGAAACCGTTCCCAGAATGGTGAGGGACGTCCGGCAAGACAGGGCGAGGGAAACAGAGGCCCACGTCAGAATGACGGAAGAGGCGGAAGCCGTTTCGGCGGTGGAGCAAACCGTGGCCAGGGAGGTCAGGGCGGAAGCTTTGAAGGAAGAAGAGACGGAGGAAGTCGTTTCGGCGGTGGAGCAAACCGTGGCCAGGGTGGCCAGGGCGGACGTTCCGAAGGCGGAAGAGGCGGAGACAACCGTTTCAGCGGAGCAAACCGTGGTGGCCAGGGCGGCGGACAGCGTCCGGGACAGAGAAGAAGCGGTGGCTCTTCAGATGCTGTATTCACTCCGGAGCTGACCAAGACATCCAAGGACAGCAAGCGTGAGCGTGACAGAGAGAATAAGAACAAGAAGAAAGAATTCGAGAAAGGTACCCAGGGCGGACGCAGACCAAATCAGGGCGGACGCAGACCGAATTCCAGAATCCCGAAAGCACTTCAGAAACCGAATCCACAGCCGAAGCAGGAAGAGAAGAAACCGGAGATCAAGGAGATCACCATTCCGGAGAAGCTTACTATCCGTGAGCTTGCGGACGCGATGAAGATGCAGCCGTCAGTGATCGTTAAGAAGCTTTTCATGGAAGGTGTCATGGTAACCGTAAACCAGGAGATCGACTTTGAAAAGGCAGAGGAGATCGCACTTGGCTTTGATATCATTGCTGAGAAGGAAGAAAAGGTGGATGTGATCGCAGAGCTCCTCAAAGAGGACGAAGAGGATGAGGATGATATGGTTCCGAGACCTCCGGTAGTCTGTGTTATGGGTCACGTTGACCATGGTAAAACATCTCTTCTGGATGCCATCCGTAATACAAACGTAACCAGAGGCGAGGCCGGCGGAATCACACAGCACATCGGTGCTTACGTGGTAAATATCAAAGGTCAGAAGATCACATTCCTGGATACACCGGGACATGAGGCGTTCACAGCTATGCGTATGCGTGGTGCCAACGCTACAGATATCGCAGTTCTGGTCGTTGCCGCAGACGATGGTGTAATGCCGCAGACAGTAGAGGCGATCAGCCATGCAAAGGCAGCCGGTGTTGAGATCATCGTTGCCATCAATAAGATCGATAAACCAAGTGCAAATGTAGAACGTGTAAAACAGGAGCTTTCCGAGTATGAACTGATTCCTGAGGACTGGGGCGGAAGCACCATCTTTGTTCCGGTATCCGCACATACAGGAGAAGGAATTGAGAATCTTCTTGAGATGATCCTTCTTACTGCTGAGGTTTCCGAGCTCAAAGCCAATCCGAACCGTGAGGCAAGAGGTCTTGTTATTGAGGCTCAGCTTGATAAAGGTAAAGGACCGGTTGCTACCATCCTTGTTCAGAAGGGTACTCTTCATGTGGGAGACTTTATTGCCGCAGGTGCATGCAACGGTAAGGTACGTGCAATGATGGATGATAAGGGGCGTCGTGTAAAAGAGGCAGGTCCGTCTACTCCGGTTGAGATCCTCGGACTTGGCGATGTTCCTAATGCAGGTGAGATCCTGATGTCCTTTGAGAGCGATAAAGAAGCCAAGAACTTTGCAGGCGCATTTGTTACAGAGAACAAGAGCCGTCTCCTCGAGGAGACCAAAGGCAAGCTTTCTCTGGATAACCTGTTTGACCAGATCCAGGCCAGCGATCTTAAGGAGCTTCCGATCATCGTCAAGGCCGATGTACAGGGATCTGTTGAGGCTGTAAAACAGAGCCTTACCAAGCTTTCCAACGAGGAAGTTATCGTTAAGGTGATCCATGGCGGTGTAGGTGCCATCAATGAGTCTGATGTCAGCCTTGCTGCAACATCCAATGCGATCATCATCGGCTTTAACGTACGTCCGGATACTACAGCAAAACAGCTTGCTGAGCAGGAGGGCGTTGACCTTCGACTTTATAAAGTCATTTATCAGGCAATCGAGGATGTAGAGGCAGCTATGAAGGGTATGCTGGATCCTGTATTCGAGGAGAAGGTTATCGGTCACGCAGAAGTTCGTCAGCTGTTCAAGGCATCCGGTGTCGGAACCATCGCAGGAAGCTATGTGCTGGATGGTACATTCCAGCGTAACTGTAAGGTTCGTATCACACGAGGTGAGGACCAGATCTTCGAGGGTGAGCTTGCATCCCTGAAGAGATTTAAGGATGATGTCAAGGAAGTTCGTGCCGGATATGAGTGCGGTCTTGTATTTAATGACTTTAATGATGTCAAAGAAGAAGATAAAGTCGAAGCATATATCATGGTAGAGGTACCAAGATAGGAGTGATTCGTAATGAGAAAAAACAGCATTAAAAATACACGTGTGAATGGTGCAGTTCAAAAAGAACTCAGCACCATCATACACAGCGAGATCAAGGACCCCAGAATTCATCCGATGACTTCTGTGACAGCTGTTGAGGTGGCACCGGATCTTAAGACCTGCAAAGCTTACATCAGTGTGCTGGGCGAGAAACAGGCCAAGGATTCCACCCTCCGGGGCTTAAAGAATGCAGAGGGCTATGTTCGGAGAGAACTGGCCAGAAGACTGAATCTCCGCAATACACCGGAGATCCGTTTTGTTCTGGATGAGTCTATTGAATATGGTGTAAATATGTCAAAGAAGATCAATGACGTAATGAGTGGGATGGAAACAGAGGAATAGGTGGAAAAAATGAAAAACATTTCAGAAATACTGGAAAATGTAAAAACCGTTGGCATTGGCGGTCACATCCGTCCGGATGGAGACTGCATTGGTTCCTGTATGGCTCTGTATCTCTATATCCGGAAATATTTTCCTGATATAGAAGCAGATGTTTATCTGGAAGACCGGAAACCTGTATTTGATTACATTGACAGAATGGATGAGGTTAAGACAGAAGCAGAAGAAGATAAGGTGTATGATCTTTTTATCACCTGTGATGTCAGCGCACTTGACAGGCTTGCTGTTGCTCGGAAATATTTCGATGCAGCAAAAAAGACAGCCTGCATTGATCATCATGTGAGCAATAACGGATTTGCGGATGTCAATCATGTAAGAGGCGAGATCAGCTCTGCCAGCGAAGTTCTTTACGGACTTCTGGATTCAGACAAGATCGATCGTTCTATTGCGGTTCCTATTTATACAGGAATGGCACATGATACCGGCGTGTTCCAGTATTCTTCCACAACACCGGAAACCATGAGGATCGCCGGAGAACTGATGAAAACAGGATTTGATTTCAGCAGGATCATCGATGAGTCCTTTTACCAGAAAACATATCTTCAGAATCAGGTCATGGGACGTGTCCTGGCAGAGAGTATTCTCCTTCAGGGCGGTAAGTGTGTGGTCGGATATCTGAAAAAACGGGAGATGGATTTCTACAGTGTGGAAGGAAAGGATCTGGAGGGAATCGTGAGCCAGCTCCGTCTGACTGCTGGTGTGGAGGTTGCGATCTTTATCTATGAGATGCAGACGCAGCTCTTTAAGGTATCTCTCCGTTCCAATGGTAAGGTGGATGTAAGCAAGATTGCCGTATTTTTCGGAGGCGGCGGACATGTGCGTGCAGCCGGCTGTGATATGCAGGGCTCCATGTACGATGTGATCAATAACCTTACTGCTGAAATTGAAAAACAGCTTGCAGAGGAGTAAAGATAAGATCATGGACGGAATACTTGTGATCCGAAAGGAAAAAGGTTATACCTCTCATGATGTTGTTGCAAAGCTGCGTGGGATTCTCCACATGAAAAAGATCGGCCATACCGGGACTCTGGATCCGGCAGCAGAGGGAGTACTTCCTGTTGCACTGGGCAAGGGGACCCGGCTGGTGGAGCTTCTTACAGAAAAAGAAAAAACATATGAGGCGGTTTTAAGGCTGGGAGTTTCCACAGATACCCAGGACATGACCGGAGCTGTTCTTTCTGAGAAACCTGTGACCGTCACGGAAGCGGAAGTCCGTGAGGCAGTGGAATCCTTTGTGGGAGAACAGCTGCAGATCCCTCCTATGTATTCGGCTCTGAAGGTAAATGGAAAGAAGCTTTACGAACTGGCCAGAGAAGGAAAAACCATAGAGCGTAAGCCACGCCCTGTGGTTTTTTATGAGATAAGGATACTGGATATGGAGCTTCCGCTGGTACGCATAAGCGTTACCTGCAGCAAGGGCACCTATATCCGTACACTTTGCAATGACATCGGAGAAAAATTAGGCTGCGGCGGGGCCATGGAAGAGCTGCTTCGGACCAGGTCCGGAAATTTCACTCTGGAAGAGAGCATGACACTTTCACAGGTGGAGGAAGCAGTTATCGGTGGGACCATCGGGGAAAAGCTTGTTTCCATCGAGGATGTACTTTCCATGTATCCGGTCCTTACCTGTACACCGGAGGGAGACAGGCTTCTTAATAATGGAAACCCGCTTCCGGAGGAACTGGTACAGGGAGGCAGCAGGGAAGAAAAAGTCCGGATGTATAAAAGCAGCGGAAATTTCACAGGAATATACGGCTGGGATGAAAGAAAACAGAAATACGTACCCATCCGCATGTTTTTTGTATGACACTTTATAAAAACTTGCAGGAGCAGCAGAAGATATGGAATACTTGAAGATCGACGGAGAATTTCCGCGCCTTTCAAAGAGTGCGGTGACACTTGGAAAATTTGACGGCATACACCGTGGACACCAGAAACTGGTGGAGAAGATCCTGGAACAGAAAGAAAAAGGTCTGCAGACAGTCCTTTTTTCTCTTGGCATCGGCAGTCAGATGATCTTTACAAAAGAGGAACGATGTCAGCTTCTTGAGAAAGCAGGCGTGGATGTGCTGATCGAATGTCCGCTGGATAACCGGATCCGTCATATGAAGGCGGAAACCTTTATTAAAGAGATCCTGGTGGGAGATCTTCAGGCGGAGCATGTTGCAGTTGGAGAAGATTTCAGGTTTGGGTATGAACGTAAGGGAACACCACAGCTTCTGGAGACTATGGGAAGGAAGCTTGGCTTTACTGTGGATGTTGTTCCGAAAGAAATGGAAGGTCGCAGAAAGATCAGCAGTACATTTATCCGTGAGGAACTGAAAAAGGGAAATATGGAAAAGGTTAATGATCTGCTGGGAATCCCCTTTTTTGTGGACGGTGTGATCGAACATGGAAGAGGAATGGGACATAAGGTCCTTCTTCCCACTACCAATATCGTTCCTGCAAAAGAAAAGCTGATGCCGCCAAATGGCGTTTATGATACAGTGTCCCATTTTAAGGACAGAACCCTTTGCGGGATTACAAACGTAGGATATAAACCAACCATCGGAGAGAAATTCCTGGGTGTTGAGACCTATCTTTTTGACTGTGAGGAGGATCTGTACGGAGAGCCCTGCAGAGTGGAATTCTTTCATTATTCCAGACCGGAGAAGCGCTTTTCGTCCATAGAAGCACTAAAGCAGCAGCTCCTGAAGGATGCAGAAAAGGGAAAGGCTTATTTCCGCAGTCTCGAAAAATAAAAACTTTCGGGAAAAACTTTTCGAAAAAACAGTTTACAGGTCAGAAACCGTGTGCTATACTGTTCGAGGTGAAAAAAGCCAGTATTCAGAAGCCGGAGACTCCGACCACTTCTTAATACCCGGCGTTTAATTAAAATTTCAAGGAGGAAACAACAATGATTTCTAAAGAGAAGAAAACAGCGATCATGAAAGAGTATGCAAGAACAGAGGGTGACACAGGTTCACCGGAGGTTCAGGTTGCAGTTCTTACAGCAAGAATCCAGGAGCTCACAGAGCATCTTAAAACACACCACAAAGATCATCATTCCAGAAGAGGTCTTCTGAAAATGGTAGGTCAGAGACGTGGCCTTCTTGCTTATCTTAAGAAAACAGACATCGAAAGATACCGTGCACTGATTGAGAAATTAGGTTTAAGAAAATAATTGCTACGGGAGGGGCGGATGATTCCATCCGCCCCATTTTAACATGTGTGATAAACACAGACGGAATTACCGCAGGAGTGATTTCCGAGACTACTGAAAAGCCCATTTCCGGTCGAGATCTTTTTCAAAGGAAGTGGTCTTTTCAGTTGTTTCGGGCTCCTGTCAGATATTAATATAATAAGAAAAGGAGAACGAATATGTACAAAAGTTATTCCATGGAACTTGCAGGAAGAACACTGACTGTAGATATCGGACGTGTAGCAAAACAGGCCAATGGTGCTGCTCTTATGCACTATGGTGATACTACAGTCCTTGCTACTGCTACCGCATCCAAAGAGCCGAGAGAAGGGATTGATTTCTTCCCGTTAAGTGTTGAGTATGAGGAGAAGATGTATGCAGTAGGAAAGATCCCGGGAGGCTTCAACAAGAGAGAGGGTAAGGCAAGCGAGCATGCGATCCTTACTTCCCGTGTTATCGACCGTCCGATGCGTCCGCTGTTTCCAAAGGATTACAGAAATGACGTAACTCTGGTAGATATGGTCATGTCTGTTGATCCGGAATGCAATCCGGAGATCCCGGCTATGCTTGGTTCTTCCATTGCAACCTGTATTTCTGATATCCCATTTGACGGTCCATGCGCAACCACACAGGTTGGTATGATCGACGGCGAGTTTATCATCAACCCGACACTTGCACAGAAGGCAGTTTCTGATCTTCAGCTTACGGTTGCTTCTACAAGAGAGAAGGTTATCATGATCGAGGCCGGAGCTAATGAGATCCCGGAAGATAAGATGATCGAGGCTATCTACAAGGCTCATGAAGTGAACCAGGAGATCATCAAATTCATCGACCAGATCGTAGCAGAGTGCGGAAAAGAGAAACATTCCTACGAGTCCTGTGCAGTACCTCAGGAGCTTTTTGATGAGATCAAGAAGATCGTTCCTCCGGAAGAGATGGAGGTTGCCGTATTCTCTGACGACAAGCAGACACGTGAGAATAACATCAGCGAGATCACTGATAAGCTGAAAGAAGCTTTTGCAGACAATGAGGAATGGCTTGCCGTTCTCGGTGAGGCTGTATATCAGTACCAGAAGAAGACTGTCCGCAAGATGATCCTCAAAGATCATAAACGTCCGGATGGACGTGAGATCAGACAAATCCGTCCGCTGGCTGCAGAGACAGATATCATCCCGAGAGTTCATGGTTCTGCCATGTTCACAAGAGGACAGACTCAGATCTGTACCGTTACTACACTTGCTCCTCTTACAGAGGCACAGCGTCTTGACGGACTGGATGAGTTTGAGACATCCAAGAGATATATGCACCATTACAACTTCCCGTCCTACTCTGTAGGTGAGACCAAGCCTTCCAGAGGACCGGGACGTCGTGAGATCGGTCACGGAGCACTTGCTGAGAGAGCACTGGTACCGGTACTTCCTACAGAGGAAGAATTCCCATATGCAATCCGTACCGTATCTGAGACATTTGAGTCCAACGGCTCCACATCCCAGGCAAGTATCTGTGCATCTACTATGTCACTGATGGCTGCCGGTGTACCGATCAGAAAACCGGTTGCAGGTATTTCCTGCGGACTTGTTACAGGTGAAACAGACGATGATTACATCGTTCTTACAGATATCCAGGGCCTTGAGGACTTCTTCGGAGATATGGACTTCAAGGTAGCCGGAACACATGACGGAATCACAGCGATCCAGATGGATATCAAGATCCATGGTCTTACAAGACCGATCGTTGAGGAAGCGATCCGCAGAACAAAAGAGGCAAGAGAATATATCCTGACAGAAGTTATGGAGAAATGTATCGACAAGCCTCGTACAACTGTTGGGGAGTTTGCTCCGAAGATCATCCAGATCCAGATCGACCCGCAGAAGATCGGTGATGTAGTCGGACAGAGAGGAAAGACTATCAACACGATCATCGAGCGTACAGGTGTGAAGATCGACATCACAGACGACGGCGCAGTTTCCATTTGCGGAACAGACCAGAAGGGTATGGATGAAGCAAAACGTATGATCGAGATCATCACTACCGAGTTTGAGGCAGGACAGATCTTTACAGGACGCGTAGTCAGCATCAAAGAGTTTGGCGCATTCCTTGAGTTTGCACCGGGCAAGGAGGGAATGGTACACATTTCCAAGATCTCCAAACAGAGGATCAACCGTGTTGAGGATGTTCTCACACTTGGCGACAAAGTTAAGGTTATCTGCCTTGGCAAGGACAAGATGGGAAGAATCAGCTTCAGCATGAAGGATGTACCGGAAGAAGCATAAATGATGAGATACCACAATATTACCAAGGACGATATGTTAAACGGAGACGGACTTCGTGTAGTGCTCTGGGTAGCCGGCTGTTCACACGGCTGCCGGGAGTGCCAGAATCCCATTACCTGGGATCCGAATGGAGGTCTGCCCTTTACGGACAGCGAGCGAGCTGAGATATTTGCAGAGCTGGACAAGGATTATATCAGCGGGATCACCTTTTCAGGAGGCGATCCTCTGCATCCTTCCAATATCGCTGAGGTAACAGCTCTTGCAAGAGAGATCAGAGAGAAGTATCCGGATAAGACGATCTGGCTGTATACGGGTTCTCTCTGGGAAGAAATCCAGCAGTACGAGATCATCCATTATCTGGATGTATGCGTGGACGGGGAATTTCAGGTGGACAAGAAAGAGGTTCGTCTGAAATGGAAAGGCTCCTCAAATCAGAGGGTGATCGATGTACAGGCGTCACTTCGTGAGAACCGTGTGGTTCTGTACACGGAGTGATCAGAGGTTTTTTTCTGAAATTACCTATTGGGAGTGGAACGAAAAATGAAAAGAATTGCGAAATTTCACAAGGTAAGTTTTGAACAGTTTGCAAAGGACTGGAAGGATACCTTTGATAATTCATTTGAAGAAGTTTCAAAAGAGAAAATCAAGAATATCTACGACAGTCTGAAGCTTCCGAAGAGAGCTACGACCGGAAGTGCAGGATATGATTTTTATGCACCTGTGGATGTGACCATGAAGCCGGGTGAGATCGTAAAGATACCAACCGGTATCCGCGTAGAGATGGAAGAGGGCTGGGTTCTGAAATGTTATCCGAGAAGCGGACTGGGATTTAAATTCCGGCTGCAGTTGAATAACACAGTGGGAATCATTGACAGCGATTATTTCTTTTCCGACAACGAAGGGCATATCTTTGCCAAGCTGACTAACGATACAAGAGAAGATAAAACGATCCAGATCCCGGCAGGAACCGGTTTTATGCAGGGGATCTTTGTGGAATACGGAATCACTGTGGATGACGATGCAGATGCAGTAAGAAACGGTGGCTTCGGAAGTACCACAAAATAAAACAAAAGCCCGGAAGGCGGAGGTGTGAAGACCACATACATCCGATTTTCCGGGCTTGTTTTGTGTAGTTACTGTTTTCCGATAAATGCACTGTTTAGCTGAGAGGTGCGTCTGCCTCCTCGTCTGCACGTGCTTTTTCCACGACTGCGTTAAAGGCATTTGCGGCAGCGTCGTACTCTTCATCATCTTCAATGTTTGCCAGCATCGGATCGCCGTCTGCTGTGCGGGAGAAGCTGTAGAGATAAACCTCACCGGTCTCATTCTGGCCGTTCTCATCCAGTGGGAGAAGTGCGATATATTCTTTGTTCTCTACAGGGAAAATAGTAAGGATGGCACATTCTACCTCAGTATCATCATCCATAGTCAGGGTGATGGTATGATGTGCTTCATCTACCTTGCTTTCGCAGTTAGCTGTGCAGGAAGCGCAGTCACTTGGTGTACATCCGCTTTTGTTAAATTCATCACTCATAAAAAAATCCTCCGTTCTGCTGCTGCCTGTAAATAAGAGGGCAGCTCTGCATGATATAGAGAACATTTTAACAGATATGACGTAGAACAGCAACAAAATATTTGAGAGCCTGAGAAAACTTTCAAAATATTTTTTGCTTAATCCGACAATGTGAGATATAATAAAAATATGACGAAAAAATGAGGAGAAAATATAAAAATATGAAATTTATTTCCTGGAATGTAAATGGGATCCGGGCCTGTATCACCAAGGGCTTTGAGGAACGCTTTCATGAGCTGGATGCGGATATTTTCTGTCTGCAGGAGACGAAATGCCAGCAGGGACAGGTGAAGCTGGAACTTCCCGGATATCATCAGTACTGGAACTACGCAAACCGCAGAGGCTATTCAGGTACAGCCATTTTTACAAAGAGGGAGCCATTGTCTGCGGCTTACGGGATCGGGATAGAGGAGCATGATAAAGAAGGACGTGTCATCACATTGGAATTCGATGAGTATTATTTTGTGACTGTATATACTCCCAACTCCCAGAGTGAGCTCCGCCGTCTGGAATACCGTATGAAATGGGAAGAGGATTTTCTGGCTTATCTTCTGAAACTGCAGGAGAAGAAACCGGTGATCTGCTGTGGCGACCTTAATGTGGCACATCAGGAGATTGATCTCAAGAACCCGAAGACCAACCGCAAAAATGCAGGCTTTACGGATGAAGAGAGAGCCTGCTTTACCAGAGCCCTCGAGAGCGGCTTTATTGATACATTTCGCTATTTTTATCCGGATAAAGAGGGTGTTTACTCCTGGTGGTCCTACCGTTTCCGTGCACGAGAGAAGAATGCCGGCTGGCGTATTGACTATTTCCTTGTTTCCCCTTCCCTGAAAGAAAAGCTTCAGGATGCGAAGATCCACGGAGAGATCATGGGATCCGATCATTGCCCGGTTGAACTGGATATTGATCTGTGACGGATCCGGCGAAAAGGATTTCCATGGATTTGAGTAATAAAAAGAGAAAAGGAGGAGTTGCCTTGGCAAGCCGCAGATTAGGTCGAGTGGAAAAAGGTCAGCCGCTGATACTTGGAGCCAACAAAATGGAGGGCGGTTATAATTTTGCAGTGGAGGCATCGGAGGATTCTGAAGTATCCCTGCTTTTATATAAAAAAAGAGGAGCTGCCGCACCGGTGGAGATCGTTTTTCCAAAGGATTTCCATACAGGACGTGTGTGGGCACTGAAGCTGTGCAGTGCTTCTCTGAAGGAGTTTGAATATAATTATAAAATAGACGGTGAGATCGTGCAGGATCCGTATGCATACGGACTTCACGGGAGAGAGCATTTCGGAGTACCTTACGATCCGGAAAAAGAGGTCCGCTGTCGCTTCCTTAATGAGAATGTTTCCGGCTGGGAAAATGAAACTGCACCGACAGTAGAATATGAAAATATGATCCTGTACAAGCTTCATGTCCGTGGTTATACGAAGCTTGCCAGAAAGATGGTTTCCCATAAGGGGACTTTTCTTGGCCTGACAGAGATGATCCCTTACTGGAAAGAACTTGGGATCAATGCCATTGAACTGATGCCTGCCTATGAATTCTGTGAGGTTCCGATCAATAAACCGAAGGAAGGCAGTGAACACATCAAGACCCGTCGAAAGGAAAATGTAGTGAATTACTGGGGCTATGCATCCGGCTTTTATTTCAGTCCGAAGAGTGCTTACTGCAGCACCAGAGAACCGGAGCAGGAATTTCGGTATCTGATCCGGGAACTGCACAAGAACGGCATTGCCTGTATCATGGAATTCTATTTTCCAGAGGAAACAGACAGCCTGATGGCTCTTCGAGCTTTGCAGTTCTGGAGAGATTTTTACCATGTAGATGGATTTCATGTGCTGGGAGAGGGCTTTAACCGGGAGATGCTTCTTCGGGATGGAATCCTTTCCGGAGCAAAACTGATCTTCCAGGGCTTTGATTTTGATCATTTTTACAGAGGAAAGCTTCCGGCCAGACGCTGCGGAGCGGAGAGCAATATGAATTTTCTCCAGGATATGCGCCGTTTCCTGAAAAGCGATGAAGGTATGGTGGAGGCTGCAGCATGGCATATCCGTCATAACAGCGAGAATCATGGAGTGATCAATTACATGGTCTGCCAGGACGGATTTACCATGAATGACCTGGTGAGCTACAATTATAAACATAACGAGGCCAATGGCGAAGGCAATCAGGACGGAAGCAGCTATAATTATTCCTGGAACTGCGGTGTGGAAGGCCCTACCCGTAAGGTTTCCGTCCGTCAGATGAGGGAACGCCAGATTAAAAATGCCTTTCTGATGATGCTGCTGAGTCAGGGTGTTCCCATGATCTATCACGGCGATGAATTCGGCAATTCCCAGAGCGGAAACAATAATGCCTACTGTCAGGATAATGCTACCGGCTGGACAGACTGGAAGGGCCTTTCCAGAAACCAGGGACTGAGGGAATTTGTAAAGGATGCCATTGCTTTTCGTAAAGCCCATCCCGTTCTTCATATGCCGGTGGAACTGAAAGGGGTAGATTATCTGACCAAGGGGTTCCCGGATGTGTCTCTTCACGGGGAACGTGCCTGGTATCTGAGCTATGAGAATACCAGCAGGCTTCTTGGTATGATGTACTACGGAGCCTATGCAAGGGAAAAAGAGGATCTGGAGGCTGCAGAGGATGATTTTATTTACATCGGCTATAATTTCCACTGGGAAAACCGGAGCCTTGCTCTGCCCAATCTCCCGGAAGGCATGTGCTGGAAAAAAATCGCAGATACTTCTCTTCACGGAACAGGATTCTGTCTGGAGGAGGAAGAAGAATATAAAAAATCAATCGAAATAGGCCCCCGCGCCATTGTGGTATTGCTGGGCAGACAGGAGGCGGAGAAAGATGCGATCATGGCACCCGTGGCTGCACTTCAGGACCATCACGAGGCATAAGCTTCTGGTGATGAAATATTGTTTTCGTATCGGGTTATATAAGCAGGGGTTGCTTCATGACCTGTCCAAATATTCCCCGACGGAATTTCTGGTAGGCTGTAAATATTATCAGGGGACAAGAAGCCCCAACAACGCAGAACGTGAGGCAACCGGCGTATCCATGTCCTGGCTGCACCATAAGGGAAGAAACAGACACCATTTTGAACATTGGGTAGACTATTCCCTTGACGGTGAGCATGTGATCATGGGAGCCAGAATGCCCAGAAAATATGTGGCGGAAATGGTCATGGACCGGATCAGTGCATCCAGAAACTATCTGGGAGAGGAATATACCTATCATGAACCATTGCAGTATTTTCTGAAAAGCAAGGAGAAGCTGTGGTTTATCCATCCACAGACAAAGAAAGAGCTGGAGGGACTTCTCCGGATCCTGGATAAATACGGAGAGGATAAGACCCTGTGGTATATCCGCAATGTATATCTATGTGATAACCGCGGAAAAAAAGTGAAAAGCCCTGGGAAAAAGCTTCGAAATCACAGATAGGGGTGTATTTTTGGCAGGTTGTCTGATATAATATTCAGATATCAGGAGGAAGAATGAATGGATACACCAACAATTGCGAAATACTATAGAGAGAAAGATCCCATGGAGCGTCTGAAGCTTCTGGAGCAGTCCATTGCAGCAGGAGAAGAACCGGAAGAAAACAGGATCCGCAAGGAACTCTGGGAGATCCGTTACAGCGATAAAGCTGAGACTGGTGATACCAGGGCAGACGGTTATCTCGGTCTCTGGATGACTATGGAGTTTAACCGGAATTCCGCTTCCAGATTCTTTGGTACAAGAAGTGCGAAGAAAGAGATAGGCAAGTATCTTAAGAAGCTGAAATTTCAGGAGTTCCAGGAAAAGGGCGGCCTTTATGAGGAGCTTCTTTACCGGGAATGCTGTCATCTGGTTCTGGTCTACATGGATCTCTGTCAGACAGATAAATCCTATAATACAATGATTTTCGGCCTGATCCACATCAAGGAGGACAGTGCGAAGGCCAAGGTCCAGAGAGACATCAGGGAAACAGCTGTGGAGCTTCCTGCTAATCTTGGAATGGAAGCTGAGCTTGGAATCATCACAAGAGCTGCCAGAGAGATCTACAGGCAGTATTATCCCAACGAAGGAAACATTTAGGAGGCCGGAGCGCTTCCGTTTCAGGCTGTCTGACTACTCAGGCAGCCTTTTGTTGCCATGCATCCGATAAAATATTCTGAGATTTTTTGAACGAAGATCCATGTCGGGTGTGAAGAGAAACATTCAGGAGGTTACTATTTTATGAATCCCAATCATCTGAAAGCATATGAAGTCCTGAAGGAAGAAGATCTTCAGGATATTCATTCCAAAGGATGGCTTCTGAGACACAAAAAAACAGGAGCCAGAGTGATGCTCATCGAGAACGACGATGAGAATAAAGTTTTTAATATTGCATTCCGTACACCGCCAAAGAACAGCACCGGTGTTGCCCACATCCTGGAACACAGCGTACTGTGCGGCTCCAGGGAATTTCCGCTGAAGGATCCTTTTGTGGAACTGGTAAAAGGTTCTCTTAATACCTTCCTTAATGCCATGACCTATCCGGATAAGACCTGCTACCCGGTAGCAAGCTGTAATGACCGGGATTTCCAGAATCTGATGCATGTATATCTGGATGCGGTATTCTATCCGAATATTTACAAAAAAGAAGAGATCTTCCGTCAGGAAGGCTGGAACTACCATCTGGAGAAAAAAGAAGGCCCGCTGAAATACAACGGTGTCGTTTACAATGAAATGAAGGGTGCTTTTTCCTCACCGGATGATGTTCTGGAGCGTGAGATCATGAATTCCCTGTTCCCGGATACCACCTATGGCTGTGAGTCCGGCGGAGATCCTGTAAATATCCCGGATCTCAGTTACGAGGAATTCCTGGATTTCCACAGACAGTACTATCATCCGTCCAACAGCTTTATCTATCTCTATGGAAACATGGATATGGAGGAGAAACTGGAGTTTATTGACAGCCATTATCTGTCTGCCTTTGATTCCCTTGCCATTGATTCCCAGATCCGGGATCAGGAAGCTTTTGCCCAGGTAAAAGATATCCAGAAAAATTATCCGGTGTCAGAGGACGAAGGAGAAGAGGATAACACTTATCTTTCCTACAATATGGTTGTGGGTGAAGCAGCAGATATCAACTTAAGTCTTGCTTTCGAAGTCCTGGATTACGCACTTTTAAGCGCACCGGGTGCACCGCTGAAACAGGCACTTCTGGATGCAAAGATTGGCAAGGATATCTATGGCTCCTTTGAGGATGGAATCAAACAGACCTATTTCTCCATCGTGGCAAAGGGAGCCAACTTAAGCCAGAAAGAGGAATTTGTCAAAGTGATCCGTGACACCCTCACAAAGATCATGGAGGAAGGTATCGACAAGAAGGCAGTAACAGCCGGAATCAACTACTACGAATTCCGTTTCCGTGAGGCAGATTTCTCTTCCTATCCGAAGGGACTGATGTATGGCCTGGATATTTTAAGCAGCTGGCTTTATGACGATACAAAGCCGTTCTGTGAAGTACAGCTTCTTGAGGGATTTGAGTTCCTCAAAAAAGCTCTGGAAGAGGGATATTTTGAGGATCTGATCCGTAAATATCTTCTGGATAATACCCATGGCGCGATCCTTTCCCTGGTACCGGAGAAAGGCCTTGCTGCTAAGAGAGACAAAGAACTGGAAGAAAAACTGGAGAATTACAGAAAGAGCCTTTCTGATGAAGAGCTTACCCGGATGGTAGAGAATACAAAAGCCCTGGAAGCTTATCAGGAATCCGAGGAAGATCCGGAAACACTGACCTGTATCCCGATGCTTTCCAGAGAAGATATCAAAAAAGAGATCACAGGACTGACAAACGAGGAGCACCATGTGGAGGACAGCCTGTTTCTGTATCATGATGTGTGCACCAATGGTATCGGTTATGCAGATCTTCTTTTTGAGATCCATGACTTTGATGTTGACACAGTCCATTATCTGGGACTTCTGAAATCTGTGCTTGGTGCAGTGGATACAGAGAATTACACATATGGCGAGTTGTTTAATGAAGTGAATGCGAGAACCGGCGGTATTGCCTATGGGATAGAGGTTTTTGATGATGCCCAGGATACCGATGCATTCCGTGCCATGTTTGCCGTAAGAGGAAAAGCGTTATATCCGGAGATGGATTTCATGTTTTCCATGATCCGGGAGGTTCTTACAACTTCGAAGCTGGATGACACCAAACGTCTCTACGAGATCATTGCCAGAGTGAGATCCAGAGCCCAGGCCAGCCTTGCAAGTGCAGGCCATTCCACCGCCGTTCTCCGTGGTGCTTCCTACGCATCTCCGATGGCGGCATTCCAGGATGAGATGGCAGGAATCGGATATTATCAGTTTATCGAAAAACTGGAAAAAGATTTTGACAGCTGCAAGGATGAGATCGTGAAAAATCTCCGTAAGGTGATGGAAAAGGTACTTCGTCCGGAGAATTTCTGTGTAAGCTACACCGGAGAGAGAGAGTCCCTGGATGTAGTAAAAGCACAGGCTGCCGGGATCAAAAAAGTCTTGTTTAACGGACAGAAGCCGGAGTCTGTGAAGCAGGCCCCCTGCATAAAGAAAAACGAAGCCTTCAAGACCTCCGGCCAGGTCCAGTATGTGGCACAGAACGGAAACTTCCGCAAAAAAGGCTTGGAGTATACCGGTGCACTGGAGATCCTGAAAGTGATCTTAAGCTACGATTATCTCTGGATCAACCTTCGTGTAAAGGGTGGAGCGTATGGCTGCATGAGCGGCTTTAAGAGAAACGGAGAGAGCTTCCTGGTATCCTACCGTGATCCCCATCTAAAGAGAACCCTGGAAGTATACCAGGGAGTGCCGGATTATATCCGTGCCTTTGAGGCAGACGAGCGTGAGATGACAAAATATATCATCGGAACGATCAGCAACAAGGATGTGCCGAGAACTCCGCAGATGCAGGGAAGTATCTCAAAAACCGCATATTTCTCCAATGTTACAGAGGATATGCTCCAGAAGGAAAGAAATCAGATCCTCGGAGCGCAGAAGGAGGATATCCAGAAACTGGCAGCTCTTGTAGAAGCAGTACTTTCCGATGATCAGATCTGCGTAGTAGGAAGTGAGACTGCAATAGAGAAGGCGGAAGATGTATTCATGGAAGTGAAGCCACTGATCGGCTGATGAGAAACAAAGCCTGCTGTCCGTTAAATGGGATAGCAGGCTGTGAAAGGATTATGAGAGGATAAAGAATGGATAATAATTTTAGATCAGGCTTTGTTGCGATCATCGGAAGACCGAATGTTGGAAAATCCACGCTGATGAACCATCTTATCGGACAGAAGATCGCCATCACATCAAACAAGCCACAGACAACCAGAAACAAGATACAGACCGTGTATACCTGTGATGAGGGACAGATCGTATTTTTGGACACACCAGGTATCCACAAGGCAAAAAACAAGCTTGGAGAATACATGGTACAGGTTGCGGAGAGAACCCTGAAGGAAGTAGATGCCATTATGTGGCTGGTGGAGCCGTCCACATTCGTAGGTGCGGGAGAGCGCCACATTGCCGAGCAGCTACAGAAGGTTGGAGTTCCTGTGATTCTCATCATCAACAAGATCGATACGGTAAAAAAAGAAGAGCTTCTTCCTGCAATCGATACCTACCGTAAGATCTGTGATTTTGCAGAGATCATTCCCTGCTCTGCCCTCCGCGGAAAAAACACACAGGATATCATTCCAAGTATTTTCAAATATCTTCCGTACGGACCGATGTTCTATGATGAAGATACAGTTACCGACCAGCCTCAGCGCCAGATCGCCGCAGAGATCATCCGTGAGAAGGCTCTGCATGCACTGGATGAGGAGATCCCTCACGGAATCGCCGTTGCCATCGACCGGATGAAGAAACGTCCGGGAAGAAGCAACATCATAGATATTGATGCGACCATCATCTGCGAGCGTAATTCCCACAAAGGCATCATCATCGGAAAACAGGGTGCCATGCTGAAAAAGATCGGAAGCAATGCCCGCTATGAGCTGGAGCGTATGCTGGAAGCAAAGGTAAACCTAAAGCTCTGGGTCAAGGTGACTAAGAACTGGAGAGACAGTGATTTCCTGATCAAGAACTTTGGATATGATAAGAAAGAAATCTGAAAATGAGTGATCTGATTACCGTACAGGGAGTGGTACTTTCTGCCATGCCGGTAGGGGATTATGACAAGCGGATCGTCCTTCTCACAAGAGAGAGGGGGAAAATCTCCGCTTTTGCCAAGGGAGCGAGACGGCAGAACAGTCCGTTCATGGCAGCAGCTAACCCGTTTGTATTCGGAAGCTTTACTCTTTATGAGGGAAGGACAAGCTATAATCTGAACCAGGTCAGCGTGCAACATCATTTTGTGGAGCTGGCCACCCGGCAGCCGGGGGTTTACTATGGATATTATTTTCTGGAGCTGGCAGATTATTTTGGCAAAGAGGGAACGGATGAGAAGGAGATGATGAATCTTCTCTATGTGACCATCAAAGCCATTTTGAATCCCCATATCGAAGACCGGCTGGTGCGCTGTATCTATGAACTGCGGACCATGGTGATCCAGGGCGTGATGCCGCAGCTGTTTCAGTGTGCAGGCTGCGGGAGAGAGCTTACGGAAGAAGAAAATGGAGAGCTTTTTTTCTCCCAGGATGAGCACGGGATCCTGTGTGCGGACTGCAGCAGGATGGCCATGGACAGGAAACGGATCTCAGAGGCTGCCCTGTATGCCATGCGCTACATAGCCGTGTCCCCCCTGGCAAAGCTGTATACGTTTACAGTGCGGGATGATGTGCTGCGGGAACTGGAACGCCACATTTACCGGTATACGGAGCTGAATACAGACAAGCGGTTTAAAAGTCTGGAGATCCTGGAATTGATGAGATAGATCACTGTCGGCTGCAGAATAACCGTAACGATTTATTTTTCAAAAGCAGGACAGGATGCAATGCAAATGGAAATATCCTTGAAAAATCATGAGGATACTAGTATAATAAGACCAAAAATGTAAAAAAGCAGCTTTTTCCGGAGCTTTCCGGACGCATTTGGCGGAACAGCTGCAAGTCAAGAGGAGAGAAATCATGGAAAAGACAATGGAAAAGATCGTAGCTCTTGCAAAAGCCAGAGGATTTGTTTACCCGGGTTCCGAGATCTACGGCGGCCTGGCAAACACATGGGATTATGGAAATCTCGGTGTAGAGCTTAAAAATAACGTAAAACGTGCATGGTGGCAGAAATTCATTCAGGAGTCTCCGTACAATGTAGGTGTTGACTGTGCGATCCTTATGAACCCGCAGACATGGATTGCTTCCGGACATCTTGGCGGATTTTCTGATCCTCTTATGGACTGTAAAGAGTGCCACGAGCGTTTCCGTGCAGATAAACTCATTGAGGACTTTTGTGCAGAGCATGACATTGCCATTGAGGGAAGCGTAGATGCATGGTCCCAGGAGAAGATGATGGACTTCATCAAAGAACACGAGGTAGGATGTCCGAGCTGTGGTAAACACAACTTCACAGATATCCGTCAGTTCAACCTGATGTTCAAGACATTCCAGGGTGTTACCGAAGATGCCAAGAATACTGTATATTTAAGACCGGAGACTGCACAGGGTATTTTCGTAAACTTCAAGAACGTACAGAGAACATCCCGTAAAAAGATTCCGTTTGGTATCGGCCAGATCGGTAAATCCTTCCGTAACGAGATCACACCGGGTAACTTCACATTCCGTACCCGTGAGTTCGAGCAGATGGAGCTTGAGTTCTTCTGCGAGCCGGATACAGATCTTGAGTGGTTTGCATACTGGAAGAAGTTCTGCCTTGACTGGCTGAGTGCTCTCGGACTTAAGGATGATGAGGTTCGTTACCGTGACCATGATAAGGAAGAGCTGAGCTTCTACAGCAAGGCTACCACAGATGTGGAATTCCTTTTCCCATTCGGATGGGGTGAGCTCTGGGGAATCGCTGACAGAACAGATTATGACCTGACACAGCATCAGAATGTATCCGGCCAGGATCTCACATACTTTGATGATGAGAAGAAACAGAAATATATCCCATACGTTATCGAGCCATCACTTGGAGCAGACCGTATGGTACTTGCTTTCCTCTGCAGCGCTTACGATGAGGAAGTTCTGGATGAAGAGAAGAACGATGTCCGTACAGTCCTTCATTTCCATCCGGTACTTGCACCGGTTAAGATCGGTGTGCTTCCGCTTTCCAAGAAGCTTAACGAGGGTGCTGAGAAGATCTACCAGCAGCTTTCCAAGAAGTACAACTGTGAGTACGATGACCGTGGAAATATCGGTAAACGTTACCGCAGACAGGATGAGATCGGTACTCCGTTCTGTATCACTTATGACTTCGAGTCTGAGAATGACGGTGCAGTTACAGTCCGTGACCGTGACACTATGGAGCAGGTACGTGTGAAGATCGATGAGCTTGATGCATACTTTGCTGATAAATTTACATTTTAAGTAAATACATTTTTTAATAAAAAACCTCCGGCTATTTTCTGGCCGGAGGCTTTTTTTCAATAAGTCTGTTTTTCATCCGCCAGTTTCTTGGCGACATTCCGTATACATTTTTGAAAGCCCGGGAAAAATGCAGCTGATTGGGATATCCGACTGCATTTCCGATATCTGCGATAGACAGGGCTGTGATCTTAAGAAGTTCTGCAGCTTTGGTCATGCGATAGCTGATCAGGAATTCCTGGGGAGAACGTCCGATGGTGTCGTGGAAGATCTTACCGAAGTAGCTTCGGTTCAGGCCGCAGCAGGCTGCGATATCCTCAATGGAAATATCATTTTGGAAATTCTGTTCAATAAAAGAGAGCGCCTCCTTGATATAAAAATCACGGATACTTCCATCCTGTTTCATGCGGACAGTTTCAGTAGAGCGCATAAAGTAATCCAGAAAAAGCCAGGTATGTCCGATAAGATGAAAGGGTGATTCCTGGGAATTATGGCTGATATAAAGCATTTCCTCCATCATTTTCTGGCGGAGATCTGCAGAGTGGCTGTGATAGACCGGATGGTCCGGACTTAAACCTGCAGTTTCCACGATCTCTTTTGCCCGGAGCCCGTCAAATTCCACCCAGGTGTACTCCCATGGAAAGTCGGTATCTGCAATGTAAGTGTTGATCTGACCGGGAAAAAGCATGAAACCCTGGCCGCTTTTTACCTGATAGGTGATGGTCTCTCCTGCGGAATTGTCTGCCATCAGAGTTCCGGTACCGGAGATCACATAATGAAAAATATAATGGTTTCGTGCGGCCGGGCCGAATGAATGTGCCGGAGCGCAGTGCTCCCAGCCGTATTGGTATAATCCGATATCAACAAAGTTTTCATTTGGAAAAACGGAGAAGAGAAGGTCATTCATATTTTTATCCTTTAGGCGTATGATTTTGTCTGGTTTCAGTAACATTATATATTAAAACAGCAGGGAACTTCAACAACGAGCTCGGGCTCCCGCTTACGATCTTCAATATCCGCGAAGAACATGAGGTTGCCGTGCTGGAACTTGGTATCAGCAATTTCGGCGAGATGGAACGGCTTGCAAAG